>Ga0182008_10000137_pt1 | contig 55850 bp, 52 predicted proteins | sample Sormic07211129_1_FD_120482 | JGI IMG/M metagenome (GOLD analysis project Ga0182008, IMG submission 120482) | Rhizosphere microbial communities from Sorghum bicolor, Mead, Nebraska, USA - 072115-129_1 metaG | ecosystem: Host-associated > Plants > Roots > Rhizosphere | place: USA: Nebraska...
GGTGACCGAGAGCATCGCCGGAAAGCGGCTTCGGTCTTTCCGGATCTGGGTGAGCTCGTAGATGTCCTCGATCCCGCGCGAGGCCTTGAAGACCAGGGCCTCGAAGCCCGGCGTGATGGTGGTGCCCAGCTCCAGGCTCAGCGCCTGCGCGCGTGCGATCACCTCCTGCGGATCGGAGATGTCGGCCGGCGTGATGGTGTCCACCACCTCGGCCGCCGTGTAGCCCAGCATACGCTCGGCGCCCACGTTGAAGATCTGGATCACGCCCCGCGCGTCGGTCGCGATGCTGGAGAAGTTGGCGCTGTTGAAGATCGCGTCCTGCAACGCGCCGGCCTTGAGCAGCAAGGCCTCGGCCTGCTTGCGCGGCACGGCCGGCCGGCGGAGCTCGCTCGGCTCGTCGGGAGGGCTCGGCGCGGCGCCGACCGGATCAAGCGCGGGCACGGGGTGCCGACATTGCGCCGGCGGCGCGGGGGCGCGCCAACGGTGCACACAGGCGGTGCAGTTCAGAGGCGCAAGGGTGGTTCATGGGGGGTCGTCCTCCAGCGAGGAACTGAGGCAGACACGATGAAGATGTGCACACACGCACGCCGGTGCACAAGGCCACCGGATCGGTTCACATTAACACGTTGACACAAAAAAGACGTCAGCCGACGCCGCGTGTCGCCTCAGGACCGGGGCTCCTGCGCCGCCGCCACGCGCTGCCGGATCCATTCCGCGAACTGCCGTTCGGCCTGCAGCCGGAACTCGTTGCGCGCGCGGTTGCAGTCCGCGTGCGAGAGACGGCGGTGCGCCTGCTTGCGCACGCTGCCCAGCGTCGCGTCGTTGAGATGCTCGATGGTGGCCGACTCGGGCCGGCCCGCGGGCGGGTCGAAATCCATCACCAGGCCGCACCAGTGGCACTGGGGGCCGAAGGTCGCGCGCAGCGCTTTCACACTCATGCGCCCAGGACCTCCGCCAGCGTTTCGAGCGTCGCGCCCACCGGCCGCTCGACCTTGAGCGCCAGCAGCTCGTCGGCGCGCGTGCGCCCGAGGTTGACCGCCGCCACCGGCTTGCCCGCGGCCGCCGCGGCCTGGACGAAGCGGAAGCCCGAATACACCATCAACGACGAACCGGCGACCAGCACCGCGTCGGCTTCGGCCAGCGCGGCGAAGGCCGCGGCCACGCGCTCGCGCGGCACGCTCTCGCCGAAAAACACCACATCCGGCTTGAGCATGCCGCCGCAATGGGTGCAGGCGGGCACGTCGAACGAAGAGAAATCCAGCCCGTCGAGGTCGGCATCGCCGTCGGGCGCGGCGCGCGCCTCGAGCACGGCCCAGGGCGGGTTGCGCTCGCGCAGGGCCTGCTGCAGCTCGGCGCGCGTGCTGCGCGTGTCGCAGGCCATGCAGCGCACGGTGTCGATTCGGCCGTGCAGGTCGATGGTGCGGCGGCTGCCCGCGGCCTCGTGCAGGCCGTCGACGTTCTGCGTGAGCAGCAGCCCCACGCGCTCGGCGGCTTCCAGCTTCGCCAGCGCCCGGTGCGCCGCGCCCGGCCGGGCCCGCGCCATGGTCGGCCAGCCGACCAGGCTGCGCGCCCAGTAGCGGCGGCGCGTGGCGTCCTCGCCGGTGAAGGCCTGGAAAGTGACCGGCGAGGGCCGCTTCCAGTCGCCGTTGGCGTCGCGGTAATCGGGAATGCCGGATTCGGTGCTGCAGCCCGCGCCCGTGAGCACGAACAGCCGGCGGTGGCGGGTGGCGAAATCGGCGAGCGCGGAGGTGGCGGCATCCATGGGTCGAGCATAAGGCGCGCCCCCGCGGCGCGCTGGCGCGGGGTTGCTCGCGCGAATCTGAGACAGTTGGGGCCCATGCGCCGTTCCGCCGTCACCGCCCTCCTCCTCTTCTTCCTCGCGTGTGCCGGCCTGGCGCAGGCGGCCGCGCTGAGCGTGGTCGACGACCGCGGCCACACGCTCGCGCTGCCGCGCCCGCCGCAGCGCATCGTCTCGCTGGTGCCCTCGCTCACCGAAACCGTCTGTGCGCTGGGGGCCTGCGACCGGCTGGTGGGCGTCGACCGGCATGCGAACTGGCCGGCGTCGGTCAGGCAATTGCCCCAGGTCGGCGGCATGGACGACGCCAACCTCGAGCGCATCGTCGCGCTGCGGCCCGACGTGGTGCTGCTGCGCCCGCGCAGCCGCGTGCTCAACCAGCTCGAGGCGCTGGGCGTGAAGGTGGTGGCCTTCGATGCCCGCTCGCACGCCGACATGCGCCGCGTGATGGAGAACGTGGCGAAACTCACCGGCCATCCCGGTGCGGGCGAGGCGGCCTGGCGCCGCATCGAGGCCCGGCTCGACGCCGCGCGTGCCCGCGTGCCCGCGGGCTGGCAGGGCCGGCGCGTCTACTTCGAGGTGCACGGCGTCTCGGCGGCCGGCGAGGCCTCGTTCATCGGCGAGACGCTGACCCGGCTCGGGCTGGCGAACATCGTGCCGGCCTCGATGGGCCCGTTCCCGCGCCTCAGCCCCGAGTTCGTGGTGCGGGCCAACCCCGACCTGCTGCTGGCGCCGGCCAGCGCCGACCTGAACGCGATGGCGGCGCGGCCGGGCTGGGCCGGCATGGGCGCGATACGGCGCGGCCGCAGCTGCAGTTTTCCGCCCGCGCGCTTCGACGTGATGATGCGCGCCGGGCCGCGGCTCGATGAGGCGGCGGATGCGGTGGTGGAGTGCCTGCAGACGCTGGGCAGCGCCCAGCCTTGAAAGAACATCTTTTTACCCACCTGACAGCTAACTCATCTTTTACCCACGGCATCGGTAAAATGTGATCGACCCACTCCACCGATCGACCCATGCGGCAAGTGCTTTCGGTTCATTCGCAGTTCGGCGTGTTGCTCAAGGCAGCCCGCAAGAGTGCCGGCATTTCGCAAGCGAAATTGGCCGAGCGCATCGGCATCAGCCAGAGCCGCATGTCCCACATGGAGCTCCATCCGGAAACGGTCAACCTGGAACAGCTGCTGGCCATTTTCAGCGTACTGGACCTCGAACTGCTGGTCGGGCGCAAACATCCAGCGGGTCCGTCCACGGCCGACGCGCCGAGCGCCGGCGAATCGCCAACCTCGGAATGGTGAGCATGGCACGCACCTCCCAAGCGCCTGCACTTTCCATCTGGTCCAACGGAGAACGCGTGGGCATCTGGCGCATGCCCGCGCGCGGGGCCGACGAGCTGCGCTACGACGATGCATGGATCGGATCGCCAGCGGGGCGGCCGCTCTCGTTGTCTTTGCCGCTGGTCGACGGCTTCGTCCACAAGGGCCCGGTCGTCCAGAACTATTTCGACAACCTGCTGCCCGACAGCCAGCCTCTGCGCGAACGCATCGCCAGCCGCTTCGGAACGCGCACGACCGGCGCCTTCGACCTGCTGCAGGCCATCGGGCGCGATTGCGTGGGTGCGATCCAGCTGCTGGGCGAGCACGACACGCCGATGCCGGTCGATCGCATCGATGGCCAGGCGATGAACGAGGCTGACGTGGAAAAACTGCTGCTGCAGACCGTCGATCCCGGCCGCTTCGCGGCCTCATTCCCAGCTGAAGATGCGCTGCGCATCTCTTTGGCCGGCGCTCAGGAAAAGACCGCGCTCCTGTGGCACGAAGGCCAATGGGTGCGTCCGCAGGGCTCGACGCCGACCACGCACATCCTGAAGTTGCCTCTGGGCCTGGTCGGTCACCGCAAGGCCGACTTCAGCACGTCCGTGGAGAACGAGTGGCTGTGCCTGACCATCCTGCAGGAGTACGGCATCCCGGTGCCCCGGACGGCCATCCTCCGTTTCGGCGCGCAGAAGGTGCTGGCGGTCGAGCGCTTCGACCGCCGCCTGCACTCCTCCGGCAACTGGTGGATGCGCCTGCCGCAGGAGGACTTTTGCCAGGCCCTGGGCAGGCCGTCGCATCTGAAATACGAAGCCCAGGGCGGGCCCGGCGTGGTCGACCTGGCGAACGTGCTGCGGGGCTCGGTCGATGCCCGGCAAGACCTCGGCACGCTCATCACCGCGCAACTGCTCTTCTGGATGCTCGGTGCGCCCGACGGGCACGCGAAGAACTTCAGCATCGCATGGCTGCCCATGGGCCGCTACAGGCTGGCACCGCTGTACGACGTGATGTCGATCTGGCCTGTCGAAGGCAATGGACCGAACCAGTTCTCCAGACACGAGGCCACGCTGGCCATGGCCCTGCTCGGCAAACGCAAGCACTACCAGTTCAAGACCGTCCAGCGCCGCCACTTCAATGTCACGGCGCAGAAGTGCCACCATGGGCCAGACGCTGAAGACATCATTGAAAGCGTCCTTTCGGCAACGCCGGGCGTGATTGACCGGGTCGCCGCACGCCTCCCGGCACACTTTCCGCCCGCGGTATCGGGCAGGATCCTGGACGGGCTGGCGCGGTCCGCCAGGGCCCTGGACGCGATGCCCTCTTTCTAGGGCTCAGCCCTGCCGGAACTGCTTGCGCAGCATCGCCTTGTGGCGCCCGATGTGCGCCAGCTGCGCCTCGGCCACGGTGCCGCCCAGGTCCTCGCCGTCGCCGTTGAGCACCGCGTTGGCATGGGCCATGGCGCGCGCCACCACCTCTTCCTCGCTCACGCCCTGCTGCGCGGCCAGGTCGAGCGCCACGCGCTTCATCGCGCGCTGCGACAGCATCCACATGGCGCCGAAGGCATCCCAGGCGGCTGCCGCTTCCTTGAAATGCTCGCGGTCGGCCAGGATCTCGTTGAGAGGCTTGGCCAAGAGTTCGTTGACGGCGTCGAGCTGTTCCTGCATCGCCTCGTGCCGCGCCTTGGCGTCGCGCAACGCCTCGGCGGCGGCCGCGCCGTCGGCCACGGGTGCGGCGAAAGTGCCGTCGGCATTGGCCGTCGGGACATGGAGCTTGTCGGAAAAAGCCATGGCATCAGACTCCGGTGAGCGCGCGATAGGCCTCGCGCGTGGCCGGCGAGACCGAGGCCAGCGCCATCGCGTGCGAGGTCTGGTGACGCACCTGCAGCCGGGCCGAGGCCACCGCGCGCGAACGGCAGAACCAATGGCAGGTGTGCTGCATCAGGAACAGTTCGGCCGACAGCATGAAGGCCTTGTCCCGGGGCGACTGCTGCGCCGTGTTGGCGGCGGCGGCCGCGATGCCGCGCGCGTGCACCAGGAACACCTGCCGCACGTCGAAGGTCGCGCCGGGCAGCAGCCGGTCGGCGAAGGGCAAGGCGATCGGCAGCTTGCTCACCCGGGTCTGCGCGGCGTCGACCTTGGCGAAACCCGCGGCGAACTTGTCGAACTGCGAGCTCAGCGCCAGCTCGCTCTGCGCCAGCAGGGCCCAGATCTGCTCGCGCCGCGACTCGTCCTTCTCGCCGAGGCAGCGCAGGTAGCCGTCGGTGAGCGTCTCCATGAGCTTCTCGATCTGGTACTGGCCCAGGTGGCTGCCCAGCAGGCGGATGCGGCGGGTCTGGTCGCGGGTCTTGAGCACGTAGGTGCCGATGGCGACCAGGACCACCAGGGTGAGGAATTCCATGAAATACAGTGAGAAACGTTCGTTGTGGCGAGCGTCGAGTGTAGTGAGGCGGGAGGGCTTCGGCCGGGCCGGCGAACCCCTATCGCCGCATCGGCATGCGGTCGATCTCGGCGAAGACCGCGTTCAGGTCCACGTCGGCGCCCTCGGTCATCTTGATGCCGCCGTCCTTGCCGACCAGCACGAAGGTCGGCGGGCCCGCGGCGTCGAGCTTCAGCGCGGCGAGCAGCGCGCGGGTCTGCCGCGCTTGCATCGGCTTTTCGTTGCGCTGCCCTTCTCCGGCGACCACGGTGTAGAGCACCATCTCGCGCTCGATGAAGGCCTCGCGGGCGGGCGTCTGCCGCAGCGTGGACCGGAGGCGCTCGAGCATCGCATCGCCGCGCTGCGGCACCACGACGACCACCGGCCGCGTCTTCCAGCGCTCGGCCACCAGCGGGTTGTGGTCCGGCGCGGCCTGCGCCTGCGGCAAGGCGAAGCTCAGTGCCGTCAAGGCCGGCAGCAGGATGGCGAGCCGGCGTGGGACGAAGCGGATGGGCATGGCGGCGATCTCCAGTCGGGACGAATGTGCGCAGGCTAGCGCACACGCCGGCCCGCACCTGCCGGACAACGCCCCCATTGGCGTGGGAGGCCGCGCCTCAGAGCCCGTGGACCAGCGCCTGGTGCAGCGAGACGCCCGCGACCAGGCCGTCGGCCGAGGCCAGCGTGGCGTTCTGCGGGATCTGGCCCGCATCGCCGGCCGCATAGACGCCGGGCACGGTCGTGAGCTTCGCGGCGTCGGTGCGGATCACCGGGCCCAGCATGCCCTCGTCGAAGGCGCAGCCCAGCTGTTCGGCCAGCGGACTCGCCATGCGGGTGCGGGTGGCGATGAACAGCGCGTCGACCGGCACCACGCGCCCGTCGGCCAGCCGCACGCCCGTCAGTTGCGGCGCCTCGCCCTCCACACCGGCCACGCGCGCCGGCTCGAGCGTGATGCCGCGCGCGAGCAGCTTGGCACGCGTCGCGTCGTCCAGTTCGCCGTCATGCCCGTCGAGGAAGAAGGTGGTCGGGCCCCAGTCGGGGATCAGCATCGCCTGGTGCACCGACAGCGGCGAGGCGTACAGCACGCCCAGCGGCCCGCCGCCGACCTCGTAGCCGTGGCAGTAGGGACAGTGCAGCACGCTGCGGCCCCAGCGCTCGCGCAGGCCGTCGAGCGCCGGCAGGGTGTCGGCGATGCCGAAGGCCAGCAGCAGTTTCTTCGCCGACAGTCGGGCGCCGTCATCGAGCGTTAGCGTGAAGCCACCCGCTGCGTCGGCGGCGGCACCCGCGGCGCGGCCTTGCACGAAATGCACGTTGGGATAGGCCAGCAGCTTGGCGCGGGCCTGCGCCATCAGTTCGAGCGGCGGCACGCCATCGAGCCCGAAGAAGCCGTGTGCGGCCGCGGCGAAGCGGTTGCGCGGCTCGCCCGCATCGACCACGCAGACCGCGCGGCGCGCACGCGCCAGCTGCATCGCCGCCGAAAGACCGGCAAAACTGCCACCGATGACCAGCGCGTCATGACGCATGAGAAATGTCCTTTGCAGAAAAATGGCCGGCCAGCATCCGGCGATGGAAATCCTTTGACAGCGCGGCCAGCGTGACCTGGCCCAGGCGCGCGAGCAGCACGGCCTCGGCGGCCTGGCAGGCGTCGTCGAGCGCGGCGTTCACCGCCTGCTCGACGATGCAGCCCGGGCTTTCGGTGCGGTTGCCCAGGGCCAGCAGCGAGGGCGCGCCCAGCGCCGCATGGATGTCGGCCAGCGTCACCTCCGACAGCGGGCAGGAGATGACCCAGCCGCCGCCATGCCCCTTGGCCGAGCTCACGAAGCCGGCCTGGCGCAGGCCCGCCATCACGCGGCGCACCACCACCGGATTGGTGTTCATCGCCACGGCCAGCGCCTCGGACGTGGTGGGCGTGTCGCTTTCGGCCATGTGCAGCAGCACGTGCAGCACGCCGGATAATTTGCTGTCTCGTTTCATGCAACATTATTTGTTTCATGAGTTGAAGAACGCAACGCGGCACCGTCTTGCCCCTGCGGCGGATGGGGAGACTGCCGCGCATTCCCCAGCGCCGACGACAGCGCGGCGCTCGAAAGCCTGCGATGCGCGCTGCAGGCACGGCACCCCGAGGTCTCGAAGATCGATTTCGACCTCGGCGCGCTTCGAGCGCCTGCGGCCCTCGCGTGCCATCGCACTGGCCGTGAACGGCGACTTCGGGCTGGCGCTGGCAGCCTGTGCGCACCGACCGAGACCTCGACTGGCCGCAGACACTCGAGGCGCATGCGGCCCTGCTGCTGCGGCACCATCCGTCGATGGCGCAGCCGATGCGCTTCTTCCTCGACCAGGCAGGCGAACCCACCGCGCCCGCCGACGCCTTCGTCGAGCGCTTGAACGACTTCGTCGGCTGGATGTCGCGCGCGGCGACAGCGACCGTCGGCGACGCTTCAGCTTAGGCCCGACGTCGCCCGCCGCACCAGCGGCGCCACCTCGGTGCCCAGCAGTTCGATCGAGCGCTTCATGGCCTCATGCGCCAGCGAGGCCGAGCTCATCTGGAAGGTGATGCGCGATACGCCGCCGAGCACCGCGCTGGCCGCGAGCATCTTGCCGGCCACGCTCTGCGGATCGCCGATCAGGAAGGCGCCGCCCGGGCCGCACAGGGCGTCGAACTGCGCGCGCGTCGCCGGCGGCCAGCCGCGCTCGCGGCCGATCTCGGTGAACATGTGCTGCCAGCCCGGGAAGAAGGCGTCCCTGGCCTCCTGGCCGGTGACGCCGACGAAGCCGATCGCGTGCACGCCGACCCGGAGCTGGCCGGGACCATGCCCGGCCCGCCGGCCGGCTTCGCGGTAGAGGTCGACCAAGGGCCGGAAGCGGCGGAACTCGCCGCCGATGATCGCCACCATCAGCGGCAGGCCCAGCGCGCCGGCCCGCACGAAGGATTGCGGCGTGCCGCCCACGCCCAGCCAGACCGGCAGCACCGGCTGGTGCGGACGCGGGTAGATGCCCTGGCCCGTGAGCGCGGGCCGGTAGCGCCCGGACCAGTGCACGTGGGGGGTCTCGCGCAGCTTCAGCAGCAGTTCGAGCTTCTCGGCGAAGAGCGCGTCGTAGTCCTCGCGCTGGAGCCCGAACAGCGGGTAGGCCTCGTTGAACGAGCCGCGCCCCACCACGATTTCCGCGCGTCCCTGGGCGATCAGGTCCAGCGTCGCGAACTCCTGGAACACCCGCACCGGGTCGGCCGCGCTCAGCACCGTCACGGCGCTGGTCAGGCGGATGGTCTGCGTGCGCGCCGCGGCGGCCGCCAGGAGGATGGCCGGCGCCGAGTCCAGGAACTCCGGCCGGTGGTGCTCGCCGATCCCGAACACGTCGAGCCCGACCCGGTCGGCCACCGCCACCTCCTCCAGCAGGTGGGCGAGGCGCTCGGTCGGCGACGGGGTCCGGCCGGTGGCCGGGTCCGGCAAGATCGCCGCGAAGCTGTCGATGCCGATCTCCATGGCGTGGGTGCTCGTCATGCGCCCTTCATGCCGTCCGCCGGCGCAGCCGGCGCGCGTCCAGGCTCAGCGCGGTGGCGCCGAAGGCCACGAGCTGCAACAGGCCGCCGACGATCATCAGGTTCTTCACGAAGTGGATGAACTGGTTCTGATCGGCCAGGTGCGAATGGAAGAACAGCGCGGCGGCCAGCGTGAACAGTGCCAGCACCGCGGCGACCGCGCGGGTGCGGAAGCCGACCAGCAACAGCAGGCCGCCGCCGAGTTCCACCAGCACCGCCAGCCCATAGCCCAGCAGCGGCAGCGGCAGCGGCAGGCCGACCGAGGCGATGTAGCCCTGGGTGGCGGCGGGCGCGCCGAGCTTGCCGATGCCGCTGAGGATGAAGATGACGGCGATCAGGATGCGGCCGACTGCGGCGACCGTGTTGGCGTTATTTGGCATGGGGATGTTCCGGTGGGGAAAAGGAGGCACGGCTCAGGCCGCGGCCGGTGAAAGGCTTTGGGGCAGGCGGGTGGGGAGCGGAAGGAGGGTCATGGAAGCGGGTCCGGAAAAAAGTTGATCGACAGGGATGGCGTAGTTTTCCAAGCCTGGAGCCCTCTGAACAGCCGCGATTTTTCGATGCGATCCATCGGCATGGCCGATGGAGGTTCCCAGTGCTCGCTCCCGACACGATCGCGGCACTGCCGCTATATTCCGCTCCCTACCCCCGGCCCCGGCCGACAGATGGAGACGTGGTGCTCGACGGTGTTTCGCTGGATCAACTCCGGACCTTCATTGCGTCGGTCGATGAAGGCAGCTTCTCGGCCGCGGCGCGCAAGGTGCGCCGCGCGCAATCGGTGGTCAGCGACCTGGTCAGCGGCCTCGAGGCGCAGATCGGCGTGACGCTGTTCGACCGCTCGGGCCGCTACCCCAAGCTGACGCCCGCCGGCGTGGTGCTGCTGGCCGACGCCCGCGGCATCGTCTCGGGCGTGGACTTCATGAAGGCGCGCGCCAAGGGCATGGCCTCGGGCCTGGAGCCCGAGCTCTCGGTGGTGGTCGACGTGTTCTTCCCGATCGAGGCCATCACCGAAGCCGCGAAGGCCTTTCGCGAGCACTTCCCCGGCACGCCGCTGCGGCTGTTCGTCGAGGCGCTGGGCGGCGCGTACCAGCCGGTGTTGAACGGCAGCGCGAGCATCGGCATCGTCGGCTCGCTGCCGATCATGCCGGCATCGCTGAGCGGCGAGCGCTTGAACGGTATCGCCTTCGGCATGGTGGCGGCGCGGGACCATCCGCTGGCGCAATTCCAGGGCACGGTCCCGAAGTCGGAACTCGCCAGGCATGTGCAGCTCGTGCTCACCGACCGCTCCGAGCTCTCGGCCGGCCGCGAGTTCGGCGTGATGTCGTCCTCGACCTGGCGCCTGGCCGACCTGTTCGCCAAGCACGCCTTCCTGCTGAACGGCCTCGGCTGGGGCGGCATGCCGCTGCACACGGTGCAGCGCGACATCGCCGAAGGCCGGCTGGTCGAACTGTCGATCGAGGACGTGCCGCCCGGCGGCCTGATCCTGCCCATGTCCGCGGTCTATCCGACCGCCGCGCCGCCGGGTCCGGCCGGCCGCTGGCTGATCGAGCGCCTCAAGCGCTGCCCGACGCAGCAGGCCGCCGCGGCCTGAGCCCTGCCGTGGGGTCAGGGCCGCGCCAGCAGCGCGCCCATCCCCAGGTTGATCGCCAGCCCGCCGCCCACCAGCCAGGCGAACAGCACGGCCGCCAGCGCCAGCGGCCTGAAGCCGGCCTTGCGGATGGCCGAGACGTGCGTGGTCAGGCCCAGGCCGGCCATGGCCATTGCGAGCAGCACCGTGTCGACCGCGATCGCATGCGTGACCACGGCCGCGGGCAGCAGCGCGAGCGAGTGCAGCCCCACGACCGCCACGAAGCCCAGCGCGAACCAGGGCACCACGATCCGTCCCCGGCCCGGGTCCGCGCCGCCGGCGTTCTTCGCGTCGGCGCGCGACAGCCAGGCCGAGAGCAGGATCAGGAAGGGCGCCAGCATCATCACGCGCACCATCTTCGCGATCACCGCCGTGTCGGCCGCCTGCTCGCCGACCGCGCGGCCCGCGGCCACCACCTGCGCCACCTCGTGGATGGTCGAGCCCGCGAACACGCCATAGGCCGTGGGCGACAGGCCGACCAAGCCGTATTGCGCATCGAGCCGGTACAGCGCCGGGTAGAGGAAGATCGCCAGCGTGCCGAACACCACCACCGTGGCCACGGCCACCATCACCTGCTCGGCCCGGCCCCGCACCACGGGCGCAGCCGCCATCACCGCCGCGGCACCGCAGATCGAGCTGCCGGCGCCGATCAGCATCGCCGTCTGGCGGTCGAGGCCGAACACCCGCGTGCCGAGGAAACAGGCCAGGCCGAAGGTGCTGCACAGCACCGTCGCGTCGATGGCCACGCCGGTCCAGCCGACGGCGCCGATGTCCTGGAAGGTCAGGCGCAGGCCGTAGAGCACGATGCCCAGGCGCAGCAGGTTGGCCTTGGAAAAGCCCACGCCCGGGCCGGCCGTGGAAGCCATGCGCGGGTAGACGGTGTTGCCGATCCCCATGCCCAGGACGATCGCCAGCGTGAGCGGGCTGATGCCGTGGGCCTGCAGCCAGCCGAACTCGCCCAGGTGGATGGCCGCGAACGCGATCGCACCGGTCAACAGCAGGCCCGGGCCCATGCGGCGCAGGTAGGAAGGCGCCACGACCGGGGCCTCGTTCGGCAGCGTCGTGGCGTGGGTGGCGGGGTGCAATTCGGTTCTCCGGCCACCGCTCGCGGATGGCATGAGCGAACTTTGGCGCCTGGCGATCTATCCGGCAAACAGATAGTTCAGCTATAACGTACCCATTAAACCGGTAATAAGGAACGCCCGATGCGGCTGACGCTGCGCCAGCTGCTGATCTTCACCGCCGTGGCCGACACCGGCAGCACCACCGCGGCCGGCCTGCGGGTCGCGCTGTCGCAGTCGGCCACCAGCGGCGCGCTCAACGAGCTCGAACACCTGCTCGGCGCGCAGTTGTTCGACCGCATCGGCAAGCGCCTGCTGCTCAACGACAACGGCCGCGCGCTGCTGCCCCAGGCTCGCGCGGTGCTCGACGGCGCGCAGGAGATCGAAGACCAGTTCGGCCAGGCCACGGCCGGCGTGGCGACGCGCCTGCGCATCGGCGCCAGCACCACCATCGGCAACTACCTCCTGCCTTCGCTGGTGGCCGGCTACCTCAAGGCCTGGCCCGGCACCGCGATCGACGTGGTGATCGGCAACACGCGCGAGGTGGCCACCGCGGTGACACGGCTCGAGGTCGACCTGGGCCTGATCGAAGGCCCCTGCCACGAGAGCGAACTGCGCGTCGTGCCCTGGCTGGAAGACGAGCTGGTGATCGTGGCCTCGCCCTCGCATGCGCTGGCGGCGGGCGATGCACAGGCGCGCGTGCCGCTGAAGGCGCTGCGGCACGCGCGCTGGCTGCTGCGCGAGGAAGGCTCGGGCACGCGCGAGGCGGTCGAGCAGGCGCTGCTGCCGCACCTGCACCACCTGCAGGTCGACCTGCAGCCCGGCAGCACCGAGGCCATCAAGCAGGCCGCGGCCGAAGGGCTGGGCCTGGCCTGCCTCTCGCTGTGCGCGGTGCAGGACCTGGTGACGCTGGGCCGGCTGGTGGTGCTGCACACCACGCTGCCGCGGCTCACGCGGCGCTTCTACCGGGTGCATCACCAGCAGAAGCGCTTCTCGGCCAACCTGCAGCGCTTCGTGGCGCATTGCGAGCAGGCGCCGTAGGCCTTAACCGGGCGGCCCGGCCTGCCGCCGCCGGTACTCGGCCACGGGCAGGCCGCCCACGCCCCAGTTGTCGAGTTCGACTTCCTCGACCACGACGAAGGTCGCGTCGAGCGGCTTGTGCAGCACGTCCAGCAGCAGCTGGCTCACGCCGGCGATGAGCCGGGCCTTCTCTTCGGCCGTGACGCGATCGTGCCCGGGCGTGCTGCCCTCGCGCGTGACCTGGATGGTGACGAATGGCATGGCCCGGCCTCAGTGACCGGCGCTCTGGCCGCCGTCCACGTGCAGGATCTCGCCGGTCACGAAACCGGCCGACTCGAGGAACAGCACGCCGTCCACGATGTCCTGGATCTCGCCCATGCGCTTGACCGGATGCAGGCCGGCCAGGAAGTCGTGGGTGGCCGGCGCATGCATCGGCGTCTTGATGATGCCGGGCGAGACCGCATTGACGCGGATGCCCCGGGCCGCGTACTCGATCGCGAGGGCCTTGGTGGCCGAGCTGATGCCGCCCTTGGTGAGGTTGGCCAGCACGGTCGGCACGCCCGCGACCGCACGGTCGACCAGGCTGGTCGTGATGCTCACGATATGGCCCGAGCCCTGCTTGAGCATCTCGGCCGCGGCGCGCTGCGTGATGTGGAAGAAGCCGGCCACGTTGGTCGAGATGTTCGCCTGGAAATCCTCGGCCGTGAACTCGACGAAAGGCTTGGCGGTGAAGATGCCGGCGTTGTTGACCAGCGTGTCGATGCGGCCGAAGCGCGCGATGGCTTCGCGCACGACGCGCTCGGCGGTCGCGGCCTCGCCGATGTCGCCGGCCACCGCGACCACGTCGCTGTCCGCGCCCTGCCGGATCGAGCGCGAGGTGGCGACCACGCGGTAGTTGCGGTCGCGGTAGGCCTTCACCAGCGCCGCGCCGATGCCTTGGGATGCGCCCGTGATGATGGCGACTTTCTGTTCGATGCCCATGATGTCCTCGAAGGTGTCTTCCGGCTGGCGTGATTGCCGCCGGCGGCCCGTGGGGACCGTCCGGAAATTCTGGGCGCCGGGCCTCGCCGCGAGAAGCGTCGACCTGCGACGAGGAGCTTTGCAGAAAGAGGAAGAATGCCTAGGCGCCGACCGCGCCGGCCTCGGCCGACAGCCGTGCGAACTCGGCCCTCAAACGCGGCGCCGCGAAGTCGACGAAGGCCCGCACCTTCGGCACCGAAAGGCGCCCCTGCGGCACGATCAGGTGCACCGACATGGCGGCGGCTTCGGCCTCGCGCAGCAGGATCTGCAGCGAGCCGTCGCGCACGCGCTCGGCCACGTGGTAGGTGTAGAGCCGCGTCACGCCATGGCCCGCGACCGCCGAGGCGAGCGCGGCCCGCACGCTGTTGACCACCAGCCGCGGCTTAAAGTGCACCGTGCGCGGCACGGCGCTGCCGGCCAGCGGCGGGAAGATCCAGCTGTCGTGGCCGAAGTGCGTGGTGGTCACGATGCGGTGCTTGAGCAGGTCGGAAGGCTCGACGATGCGCGGGTGCGCGGCCAGGTAGCGCGGTGCCGCCACCACCACCCGCTTGACGTCGCCGCCGACCCGCAGCGCCACCAGCGAGGAGTCGGGCAGCTCGCCCACGCGCAACGCGACGTCGATGCCCTCCTCCACCAGGTTGACCGGCCGGTCGAGCAGCACCAGGTTCACCGACACGCCGGGAAAGGCATCGAGGTAGGCATCGACGATGGGCTGCAGGATCTGCTCGCCGCTGATGGGCGGCGCGCTGAGCGTCAGCGTGCCACGCGGCGCGGCCCGCTCGCCGGCCGCGTTCAGGTCGGCCTCCTCCAGCTCGCCCAGGATCCGGCGGCAGGCGAAGGCATAGCGCTCGCCCGCCTCGCTGAGCTTGAGCGCGCGCGTCGTGCGGTGCAGCAGCTCGGTGCCCACATGGTGCTCGAGGAAGGCGATGGCGCGGCTGACCGCCGCGGGCGATCGGCCCAGGCGCCGGCCCGCGGCCGACAGGCTGCCCGCGTCCAGCGCCGCGACGAAGACCTTCATCGCGTCGATACGGTCCATGCGCGGCCCCCGGGTCCTTGCTTCAGAACGCGCGCCGGTAGGCGAACAGGCCCGGCAGGCCGCCGGTCATGAGGAACAGCAGCTTCGCGCCCTTGGCGAACTTGCCGGCCCGCACGTCCTGCAGCAGACCGGCGAAGGCCTTGCCGCCGTAGACCGGGTCCAGCAGCAGGCCTTCGAGCGAGGCCATGGTGCGCACCGCTTCGCGCATGCCGTCGGTGGGCAGGCCGTAGCCGCCGCCGATCTGGCCGTCGACGAGCAAGATGGCGTCGGCCGGCACCTTGCGGCCGGGCTGCAGGCGCTCGAGCGTCTGCTGCGCCAGGCCCCAGGTCAGGCCACGGGCCTTCTCGGCCGGCGACAGCACGGTGTACGCCTGCACCACCCGCGGGTCCCGGCCCATCGCGAGCAGCCCGGCCACCAGGCCGGCCTGCGTGCCGCCGCTGCCGTTGGGCAGCACGATGCGGTCGAAGCGCGTGGCCAGGGCTTCGGCCTGCGACAGGATCTCCGCCGCGGCATTCGCATAGCCCAGGCAGCCGACCGCCGAGGAGCCGCCGAAGGGCGCGACATAGACGGTGCGGCCCGCGGCACGCAGCGAGGCCGATCGGTGCTGCAGGAAGGGCATGGCGGCGGCCGGGTCGGCCACGTCGTGCACCGTCGCGCCCAGCAGGCCGTCGAGCAGCACGTTGCCGTTGTGCACGAAATCCTCGTCGTCGCGCGGCACCGAGCGCGTCAGCACCAGCTCGCACACCAGGCCCGCCTTCGCGGCCGCCGCGGCGGTCAAGCGCGCATGGTTCGACTGGCGCGCGCCGACGGTCAGGAGGGTGTCGGCGCCCGCGGCCTGCGCCTCGGCGATCAGGAACTCGAGCTTGCGCAGCTTGTTGCCGCCGCCGCCCAGGCCCGTCAGGTCGTCGCGCTTGACGAAGAGCTCCACCCCGCCGAGCTGCCGGCTGATGCGCGGCAGGTGCTGGATCGGTGTAGTGCCCTCGAGCAGGCGATGGCGGGCGAAGCGGCTCAGGTCGAGCGGGGGTGCGGTGGACACGGCAGTCTCCTCGGAAGAGATCTTGAAGGGCCTCATGTTAAGAGCACGCCGCCACCCCTGCCCTCAAAGCCCCGCGCTCAGCGCGGCCGCCACGCCCAGCGCCCCGCCCGCCGCCAGCAGCGAGCCGGTGAAGGACTGGGTCGACGCGAGGATCGCATTGGCCACCAACGGGCCGACGATCTGGCCCACGCCGTAGACCGCGGTCATCACGGCCATCATGTTGAAGCGCACCGCATGGGCCACGCGGCGCGCGGCCGGCATCGCGATGGTCACGGTGCCGACGAAGGTGCCGCCGACCAGGAAGGCGCTCAGTAGGTAGGCCGCGGCGCTGTGGCTGAACACCGGCAGCACCACGCCGATGCCCTGGACTGCCATGTTCAGGCCCAGGCTGCGGCGCGTGCCCAGGCGCACCCGCAACCAGTGCCAGAAGAAGCAGGAGGGCACGGCGCCGAAGCCGAACACGGCCCAGACCTGGATCGGGTCCACCGGGCCCAGTGCGCCCTTGATGAACAGCGGCAGGTAGGTCGCGGTCACGATGTAGCCGAAGCCGGCCAGGCCATAGATGGCGATCAGCCGCATCGCCTGCGCGCGCGGCGTGCCGGCGCCGGCGGCGCGCTCCTCGGGCCGCGCATCGACGGCCTGCGCCGGCTCGGGCGCCAGGCCCAGGGCCGGCGATGCGGCCAGGGCCAGCACCAGGCTCGCGGCCGCGAGCACCATCCACAGCGCCGGGCTCGCGAGGCCCGCGCGGTGGCCAAGCGCGATCAGCTCCGCCGAGAGCACGATGCCCACGCCGACGCCCGCATAGAGCACCGGCGCGCCGTGCCCATGCCCCATGTGCTGCAGCAGCCACAGCGAGGCCGCGACCATCGACACCGCGCTGCAGACGCCCGCCAGCCCGCGCACCGCGATGATCGCGGCGGCCGAATGCAGCAGGCCGAGCAGCGCCATGCACAGGAGGCTGCCCACCGTCGCCCAGACCCACAGGCCGCGCGCATGCCGGGGCTTCGCGCTGCTGATCATCAACGCGCCCAGCAGGTAGCCCGCATAGTTGGCCGAGGCCGCGAGCGTGCCGCCGTGAACGGTGAGCAAACCGTCGCTCACCATGACCGGGTACAGGCCGGTGAAGGCGAAGCGGCCGAAGCCCATGCCGATCGCCAGGATCAGCGAGGCGGCCAGCGCGGGGCCGAGCGCCGGGCGCGCTTTGAGGCTTGTCGATGCGGTCGTCATGGCCCGGTGCCTAGCGGGAAGTGGCGCCGACCTGCCCGCGCAGCGCCTCGAAGGCCGGCGTCTCGTAGCCTTGGCGCCAGACCAGCACCGTGTCTATCGCGGTGATCGGCAGCTCGCGCATGCCCTTGGGCTTGCCCATCAGTTCGATCACGCTGCGCGGCATCAGGCTCACGCACTCGCCCGAGGCCACGCAGGCCAGCATGCCGTGGTAGGAGCCCATCTCCTGCACGTCGAGCGGCGCCACCGCCGGCCCGCGGGCCAGGATGCGTTCGGTGATCAGCCGGTAGGTGCAGCCGCTGGGAAAAGCCGCTACGGAGCGGATCGCGATCTCGTCGACCTGCCGGACGGGCGCATGCCCGGGTGGCAGCAGCAGCACCAGTTCCTCCTCGAACACCGGCACCGACGCCAGGCCCAGCGCCGCCAGGTCGATCGCCGCATCGCCCTCGGCCACCGGCGGCAGCGCGACGAAGGCGCAGTCCAGGCTGCGGCCGTGCACCGCCGCGACCAGCTGGCGCGAGGGACCGGTGGACAGGCGCAGCCGGACCTTGGGGAACTGGCGGTGGTAGGCCGCCAGCGGCTCGGGCAGGCGGCTGGCCGCCGTGCTCTCCATCGAACCGATGCGCAGCACGCCCGTGGGCTCCGCGGGATGCAGCACCTGGCGCGCCTCCTCGGCCAGCGCCAGCATGGCCTTGGCGTAGTGCAGGAAGCGCTCGCCCTGGGGCGACAGCGTCATGCGCTTGTTGTCGCGCAGGAACAGCGCCACGCCCAGCTCCTCTTCCAGCTGCTGCACCCGTGTCGTCACATTGGACTGCACCCGGCCCAGGCGCTGGGCGGCCCGGGTCACGCTCAGTTCCTCGGCCACCGCGCAAAAGATCTCCAGCGTCGCGTGTTCCACATCGTTCCTTGAAAGAGATGTATAAAGCAAACTTGTTCTCTTATAGAGATCATACATCCACCGCCCATCTCATTCAAGGAACTCGACATGCCAGCCTCGAACGCCCTCGCGCCACTCCAGCTCTCGCTTCCCATCGTGCAGGCGCCGATGGCCGGCGTCTCGACCCCGGAAATGGCGGCCGCGGTGTCGAACGCCGGCGCGCTCGGCTCGCTGGGCCTGGGCGCCAGCACGCCCGCGCAGGCCCGGGCCCTGATCGCGGCCACGCGCGCGCTGACCGACAAGCCCTTCAACGTCAACTTCTTCTGCCACCGGCCCGCCGTCGCCGACCCGGCGCGCGAGGCGGCCTGGCTCGCGCTGCTGCGCCCGCGCTTCGAGGAATTCGGCGCCACGCCGCCGGCCGGCCTGAAGGAGATCTACAAGAGCTTCACCGTCGACCACGAGATGCTCGACATGCTGCTGACCGAGCGCCCCGCCGTCGTGAGCTTCCATTTCGGCCTGCCGCCGCAGGCATGGATCGAGGCATTGCACGGCGCGGGCATCGTGCTGGCCGCCTGCGCCACCTCGCTGGAAGAAGCCGCACAGATCGAGGCCGCGGGCATCGACTGGATCGTCGCCCAAGGTTACGAGGCCGGCGGCCATCGCGGCGTGTTCGATCCTGAACAGGGCGACCCGCAGATCGGCACCTTCGCGCTGGTGCGCGCGATCGCACGCCGTTCGAAGCTTCCGGTGATCGCGGCGGGCGGCATCATGGACGGCCAGGGCATCGCCGCCGCGCTGCAGCTCGGTGCCTCGGCCGTGCAGCTGGGCACAGCCTTCCTGCTGTGCCCGGAGTCGGCGGCCAACCCGAGCTACCGCGCGGCCCTGAAGTCCGCGCCCCGCACCGCCGTGACCGCCACGCTCTCGGGCCGCGCCGCGCGCGGCATCCCCAACCGCCTCTACCTCGATGCCGACGCCCGGGCCCTGGCCGCGCTGCCCGACTACCCGATCGCCTACGACGCCGCCAAGTCGCTGACGGCCGCGGCCGCCGCCAAGGGCAACAGCGAGTTCGCCGCGCAGTGGGCGGGGCAAGGCGTGTCGATGATCCGCGAACTGCCGGTGGCGGAACTGATCGCGGTGCTGGTGGAGGAATGGCGGGCGGCGGGCCGCTGAAACGCGAGCTCGTGCGGGGCACATCACGGCGGCGTAACCGGCGGGACCACCGGGATCGCAGCGCAGCGAAATGCCTTGTCCGGCGGAACAGCCACCTTTTTCCTCCTCATCCCGACGCCGTGCGCTGCCGCATGGCGCAAGATCCGCACGCATGACACCTTTCCGCTCCCTGGCGCTGGCGGCGCTGCTCCACCTCCCGGCCCTGGCCCTGGCCGAACCCGGCATCGAGGTCGGCTTCTCGCCCGAAGGCTCGGCGCGGGCGCTGGTGCTGAAGACCCTCGGCGGCGCGACGCACAGCATCCAGATGCTGGCCTATGCCTTCCAGGCGCCCGACATCGTGCAGGCGCTGGTCGATGCCAAGCAGCGCGGGGTGGAGGTGCGCATCGTGGTCGACGCGAAGCGCAACCGCGGCAAGGCCAGCCGGGCGGCGATGGACACCGTGACCCGCCACGCGATCGCGCTGCGCACCAACGACCGCTTCCACCTGCACCACGACAAGGTGATCATCGTCGACGGCCACACGGTCGAGACCGGTTCCTTCAACTTCGCGCCCTCCGCCGAGACCGCCAATTCCGAGAACGTGGTGGTGCTGCGCGAGATGCCCGAGGTCGCGCAACGGTACCTCGCGCACTGGCAGTCGCGCTGGGACCTGGGGACGCCCTATCCGCCGCCGTGACGACTGCGCCGCAAGGAGGCGCTGTACCGCGAGCTGGGCCTGCCGTTGCCGCAGGACCCGAACTCGGTCAGCTACTACCACCTGCTCGACCTGCAGGACATCGCCACGCAGATGCACGGCGAGCGTTTCGGCGAATGGATCCTGACGCGGCTCCAGCCCAACGAGGCGCTGTTCCGCATCGCACAGGAAACCAGCATCGTGCTCCTGCCCGGGCGCGGCTTCGGCGGCACGCACGCTTCGGGGCGGGTGTCGCTGGCCAACCTCAACGAGTACGACTACGCCAACATCGGGCGCGCGTCGCGGCGCATGGCCTCGGAATTCTTCGAGATCTTCGAGCAGGAGAAGGCGGGCGGCTCGGCCAAGGCCGGGCCGGCTGCCGGCGGGAAGAAGAAGAGGAAATGACCGGCGTCAGTTGCGCGTGAACTGCGCATCGAGGAAGGCCAGCACGTCGCGCGTGGCCTCCTCCTTGCGCGCGAGGTTCGTCCAGAACGAGGCGCCCTTCTTCATGCAGCTGTCGTTCAGCTCGCGCAACAGCACGAGGTAGTTGGCCTCCGTGAAGTGCTTGCCGCCATAGCTGTAGCGACCATCGGGCTCGACGAACACCTCGCAGTCGATGTAGTTCTCCACGGTGGCGAGGCGGAACAGGCGTGTGGAGGCCGGGTCGCCATCGAAGCCGTGGCTCGCGCCCGCATAGACCTTGACGTCGATCTTCCCGCCGGCGTTCGCATACTCCCTGGCCAGCTTCTCACAGGACGCCACGCCGGTGTAATCGTCTTTGTCGCCGAGCACCATGAAGACGACGCTGGCCGGCCGGGGCTCGCGCGGTCGGCCGCTGCAGGCCGGATAGAAGGGGATGGCGACCGCGAAGCGCTCGGCCTGTTCGGGCAGGTAGGTGCGATCGGCCGCATAGAGCGCCACCAGGCCGCCGCGCGAGAAGCCCATCACCGCGATGCGCGCCGGCGCGTGCGACCGCTCGACCAGGAAGCGGCGTGCGGCAAACGCGTCGCGTGTCTGCTGCAGCGTCGTGAGCTGGGCCTGGTTCTCGCCCGTGGTGGCGATGGCCCGGGGGCCGAAGGTGTCGATCGCCAGCACGGTGTAGCCCTGGGCGCTCAGGGCGCGGCCGTAGTGGCCTTCGCGGTGATCGGACCAGCCCGAGGAACCGTGCACCAGCACCACCGCCCCCTTCGAGGCACCGCCGGCCGCGTTGAACAGCACGCCCTGCAAGGTGCGTGTGTTGCCCGAAACCTCGGCCACGTCGAAGGCCACCGGCTCGCCGCCGCGCGGCTGCGCGTGGGCAGGCGGCGGGCCGCTCCAGGCCAGGACCGACACGGCGGCCAGCAGGCAGCTGCGCATCACGCTGGCGATCGCAATCTTCATCGTCGCTCCTCGCATGGCGACCGGCGCGCCAAGGCGCCATGGTGATCACGGCGGCCGCCGCTGTCCAGCGGCCGGGCCGCCCCTCACCCTTCGGCATAGACCGCTTTTCCGATCCACCCGCCGGCCGGATCGTGGTAGACCTCGGCCACGCGTCGGCGACCGAAGCCGGCCCTGTGAGACGGCAGGAAGCGCCGGCGTCGCTGTCGGCTGACACGGGTGACGACGCCGCCACGCTATGTTGCCGTGCGGTCGGAAACCATTCGGAATCTGGAGGACGCGCCAGGGCCTGAGCACAGGCCCTCACAGGAATACGACATGAAGGTTCTTTCGACAAGTTTGATGTGCGCCACGGCCGCCATGCTGGCCGCGTGTGGCGGCGGCGGTGGTGGTGGAGGCGACGCCGCGGGCGCCAGCGGCCCGCCGCCGGCAGCCCAGGCGCAGGACGACCTGCCGCCCCCGCTTGGCGGCACGCTGCAGGCCACGGCCGCGGCCCCGACCTATCCCTCGGGCTCGGGCGAACTGGCCGCCTTCAACCAGCTGCAGAAGGTTCGAACGGGTTGCGGCTTCGGTGCGCTGAACCAGAACGCCAAGCTCGACGCCGCCTCGCTGGCCCATGTGAACTACCTGCTCGAGGACTCGAGCGCCACCACGCTGACCGTCGGGCACACCGAGACCCCCTCCAACGCCTTCTTCACCGGCGCCCGCCCGCAGGACCGGGCCTCCGCGGCGGGCTATGGCGAGAACGTGAGCGAGATCCTGTCGGCCAAGGCCCGCACCTTCCTGGCGAGCGAGGTCGGCCAGGCGCCCAGCGATGCCGCCTTCGGACTGATGGCGATGCAGGGTCTGCTGAACACGGTGGCGCACCTGTCGGCCGCGATGAACGGCGCGCGCAGCGTCGGCCTGGCCGACGGCACGCGGCGCTTCGGTTCGACACAGAACGGCTTCGCGCTCACGACCCTCCAGTACCGCTTCGGCGCGCTGCTGGGCGCGCAGGAAGGCACGCAACTGCTGGGCGCCGGCAACGTCGCCCACTACCCCTGCGCGGCCACGCAGGACGCCGAATACGCCTTCGCGCCCGCCACCGAAGCCCCGAACCCCTTTCCCGCCATCACCGACACCGCCGCCCTGGTTGGCCCGCCGATCTACCTGCGTGCCGATGCCGGCGCGCTGCTCAAGGTGGACAGCTTCGGCATGAAGACCTCCAGCGGCACGCCGGTGCCGGTGCGCACCGACGTGGGCGCGATCCAGGGCCACGAGTTCTTCATGGTGCCGCGCGATCCGCTCCAGCCGGCCTCGGTCTACACCGTCAACTTCAAGGGTTCCGCCAACGGGCAGGCCTTCGACCGGACGTTCAGCTTCAGGACCCGGAACTGAAGCACGGGCCCAGGCCGCGTCAGCGCGTCCCGATATCGACGCGCTCGGCCAGAAAATCCAGGAAGGCACGCACGCGCAGCGGCAGGTAGCCGCCCTGTCCGACGAAGACCGCGTGGACTTCCTCGATGTCGCCCGGATTGGATTCCTCGAGCACCGGCAGCAGCCGGCCCGCCGCGATGTCCTCACGGACCTGGAAGGCCGCGAGCCGCGCCAGGCCCAGGCCGGCCAGGACCAAGCGGTGCAGCGCCTCGCCATCGCTGGCCTGGGCGTTGCCGGTGACGGGCACCGCGATGTCCTCGCCGCCGTGCCGCAGCGGCCAGCCGGACTGCGCACGCGCGTAGCTGGTCCCCAGGCGGTTGTGCGACAGCAGCGCCTCCGGCGTGGCCGGTGTGCCATGGCGCGCCAGATAGCCGGGCGTGGCGACGATCACCATGCGCGTCTCGCCCAGCTTGCGCGCCATCAGGTTCGAGCTCTTGAGCGGGCCCGCGCGCACCGCCACGTCGGTGCGCTGCTCGAGGATGTCGATCACCTCGTCGGTCAGCACGATGTCCAGCGTCACGTCCGGATGACGTTGCAGGAATTCCGGCGCCAGCGGCAGCAGGAAACGATGGCCGAAGGGGACGTTCGCGTTCACCCGCAGCCGCCCGCGCGGCGCCGAGTGGGCGCTGGCGCAGCGCTCCGCTTCGTCCAGATCGGCCAGCAGGCGCACGCCGCGCTCGTAGAAGACGCAGCCCTCGGGCGTGAGCTGAAGCTGCCGCGTGGAACGGTTCACCAGCCGGGTGCCGAGCCGCTGCTCCATGCGCGAGATCAGCTTGCTGATGGCCGAAGGCGTCATCCCGCAGGCACGGGCCGCGGCGGAGAAACCACCGAGCTCGATGACCCGCACGAACACTTCCAGTTCGCCGGATCGGTTGACTTCCAGTCGCGCCATGACAGTTCCTCGATGAGTTCAGCTCACAGATGTGTTTCCGCGAAACAGGCTGGTTCGATTATGTCTTTGAATTCATCATTGACAGACGAACTGCTACTGAAGTCATCTATATGAAGACGCTTTCCAAACCCTCGGCCGCCGCCGTGCTGGCCCTCGCCCTGTCTGCCGGCGCCTCGCTGGCCAGCCCTTCGGGGCTCCCCGCCACAGCCTGGGTGGCCACCTGGAGCGCCCCGCCGCAGCCGGTCTGGGGATCGGATTTCCTGTTCCCGCTCAACATGCCGGCCGCCTTGCGCGACCAGACCGTGCGCCAGGTGGCGCGTGTCAGCCTGGGCGGGCCGCAGGTGCGCATCGTGCTGTCCAACGCCTACGGTCGCCAGCCCCTGCGCGTGGGCAGGGCCACGCTCGCCAGGCCGGCGACGGGCCTCGCGATCGCCGCGGACAGCCTGCGCACCGTGACCTTCGGCGGGCGCGAGGCAGCGACCATCGCGCCGGGCGCCGCCCTGCTCAGCGACCCCGTCGCGCTGCCCGTCGCCGACCTGGAACGGCTCGTCGTGAGCCTGTACCTGCCGGACGACGTGCCGCTCGGCACCTTCCATTGGGACGGCCGCCAGACCGGCTGGATCGTCGCCGGTGACCAGACCACCCTCCCCTCGCTGCGGACCGACGAACCCGATGCGCGGAGCACGACGGCACGCACGCTGCTGGCGGGCATCCAGGTCGAAGCCGCGCAGGCGGCACGCGCGGTCGCGGTGATCGGCGACTCGATCACCGATGGCGCCGCCGCCGGCCTCGACCAGGACCACCGGTGGCCGGACTTCCTGGCCGCGCGCCTGGCGCCGCACGGCGTGGCTGTCGTCAATGCCGGCATTTCCGGCGCCCGCCTGCTGTCCGACGGCATGGGCGTCAATGCCTTGGCGCGGCTGGAGCGCGACGTGCTGGCACAGCCCGGCGTGCAGAGCGTCGTCGTGATGCTGGGCATCAACGACATCGGCTGGCCGGGCACGGCCTTCGCACCGGCCAGCCCCCGGCCCACACTCGAGGCGCTCACGGCCGGCTATCGCCAATTGGTCGCGCAGGCCCACGGCCGCGGGGTGCGCGTGATCGGGGCGACGCTCACGCCCTTCGAAGGCGCCCTGGCCGGCACGCCGCTGGACAATTACTACCAGCCCGACAAGGACCGCCTGCGCCGGCAGGTCAACGACTGGATCCGCACCAGCGGCGTGTTCGATGCCGTGATCGACTTCGATGCGGTGCTGCGCGATCCCGCCCACCCCGCGCGCCTGGCCTCGCGCTTCGATTCGGGCGACCGGCTGCATCCCGGCGACGAAGGCCATCGCGCGATGGCCGAAGCCGTCGACCTCGAGGCCTTGATGCCGACGAATGCAGGGGGGCACTGAAACATGCTGTTCACGCCTCACCGCATCGGCAAGCTCGAATTGCCCCATCGCATCGTCATGCCACCGATGACCCGCTCGCGCGCCGGTGCCGGCAACGTGCCCACGGCGCTGATGGCGGCGTACTACGCCCAGCGCGCCTCGGCCGGACTGATCGTCAGCGAGGGCACGCAGGTCAGCCCGCAGGGCCAGGGCTATGCCTGGACGCCCGGCATCCACAGCGCCGAACAGGTGGCCGGCTGGCGCGCCGTCACCGACGCCGTGCATGCGGCGGGCGGCCGCATCTTCGCGCAGCTGTGGCATGTGGGCCGGATCTCGCATGTCTCGCTGCAACCCGGCGGCGCGGCGCCGGTGTCTTCGTCGCCGCTGAGTGCCGAAGGTGTCAAGGTCTTCATCGACCCCGAGGGGAAAGGCCCGCAGGCCGGCGTCGGCGGCATGGTGCAGCACTCGGCGCCGCGCGCCCTGTCCGAAGCCGGGATCGCGCAGGTGGTGCAGGACTTCACCGCGGCCGCACGCAACGCGCTGGAAGCCGGCTTCGACGGCGTCGAACTGCACGCGGCCAACGGCTACCTCATCAACCAGTTCATCGACTCCCGGGCCAACACCCGCACCGACGGCTATGGCGGCTCGCTGGCCGGGCGGCTGCGCTTCCTGCGCGAAGTCACGGCGGCCGTGGCGTCGGTGGTGGGGCGCGAGCGCCTGGGCGTGCGGCTGGCGCCCCTGACCACCCTGCAGGGCGCGGTGGACGACACGCCCGAATCCACGTACCTGGCCGCGGCCAAGGTGCTCGACGAGATCGGGGTGGCCTACCTCCACATCGCCGAAGCCGATTGGGAGGACGCGCCCGAGATGTCGGCGGCGTTCAAGGAAGCCCTGCGCCTGATCTATGGCGGGACCTTGATCTATGCCGGCCAGTACACCGCCGAGCGCGCCGAGGCCGCCCTGCGCAAGGGCTGGGCGGACCTGATCGGCTTCGGCCGCCCCTTCATCGCCAACCCGGACCTGCCCGAACGCCTGCGCCTCGGCATGCCGCTGAACCTGCCGGACGCGAGCCGGTTCTTCGGCGGGGCGGCGGCGGGCTACACCGACTACCCGCTCGGGCTTCCGGCAGCATCGGAGCCCACACCGGAAGCGGCCCACGCCCCGCGCCGGTAGTGTGCTGTTCAGGATGGCGTCGAGGATCGCCTGGTGCTCGCGCATTGCGCCGGCACGCACGCGGATCAGCCCGGGCTCGACGCCACCAGGAAATCGATCAGCGAGGCCAGCGCACCCTGCGCATCGCTGCTGCGGAACAGCAGGCCGATCGGCTCGATCGGCGCCTGCAGGTCCAGCGGCAGCTCCACGATCCCGTGCCGCCCCACCCGATCGAGCAGCGTGAGCGGCACCGGCACCACCACGTCCGGCTGCGACAGCAGGCTCAGCAGCAGGCGCGGCGCCAGCGTCTGCACCGGGTGCGCCTGCGGCGGGTGCGCTTCCCGCGACCACAGCGCGTCGAGCGCGCGCCGCACGGCAAAGTGGGCCGGCGGCAGGATCCAGCGCGACTGCGCCAGGTCCGCCAGCTTCAGGCGGCGCCGCCGCGCCGCCGGATGCGTGGCCGCGGCGACCAACACCATCCGGTCCTCGCGCAGCGCGATGAAGCGGTGCCCGGGTTCGAGCCGCACCGGCTCGCGCACCAGCACCGCATCGAACGCACCCGCGCGCAGGCCCGCGCTCAGGCGGTCGATGCTGTTCTCCTCGATCTCCAGGCGCCACTCCGGATAGCTCGCGAGCAATCGCTCCAGCACCGGCTGCAGCACGCTGGCGATGGCGGCATCGATCGCGCCGATGCGCAGCGGCCGCACCTGCTGCGTGGCCAGCGCCGTGAGCTCCTCGCTCGCCACGCGCAAGGCATCGATGGACAGGCGCGCATGCCGGGCCACGAGGCGCCCGGCCTCGGTGATGCGCATGCCGCGCGCATGGCGTTCGAACAGGGCCGTGCCCAGCAGGGTCTCGAGTTCGCGCAGCATCTGCGTCGCGGCGGGCTGCGTCATGTGGACCGCCGCCGCCGCGCGGCGCAGGTTGGCATGGGTCTCGAGCGCGTCGACCAGCTTCAGGTGGCGCAGGCGCAGGCGCGCGAGCAGGCGTTCGAGCAGCAGTTCGGGGGCGGGGACGGCGGCGGCGTTCATCGAGGCGATAAGGCCGGATTATCGGGCGCTGGAAATCCGATTGGCCGGCCGCGCCGGCGGCGCTTAGGCTCGCGGGCTTTTCTTCCCTCCGACGTTCTCGCATCACCCCCATGTCCATCCGCTTCCGCCTCGCCGCCCCGCTGTGCCTGCCCGTCGTTCTCGCCACCGCCGCCCTGTGCGCCAGCGCCCAGGACAGGTCCGCGCCCCCGCCCGCCGCCGCGCAGGCGATGTATCCGCTGATGGCCCAGCGCCTGCAGTCCGTGGAGCCCAAGGTGATCGCCTGGCGCCGCGACATCCACCAGCATCCCGAGCTCGGCAACCAGGAAAAGCGCACCGCCGCGCTGGTCGCCGCCCACCTGAAGGCGCTCGGCTTCGAGGTGCGCGAGGGCGTGGCCGTGACCGGCGTGGTCGGTGTGCTCAAGGGCGGCAAGCCCGGCCCGGTGGTGGCGCTGCGCGCCGACATGGACGCGCTGCCGGTCAAGGAACAGCTCGACCTGCCCTTCGCGTCGAAGGCGCGCGCCATGTGGGCGGGCAAGGAGGTCGACGTGATGCACGCCTGCGGCCATGACGGCCACGTCGCGATGCTGATGGGCGTCGCCGAGGTGATGGCCGCGATGAAGGACCAGCTGCCCGGCACGGTCAAGCTGGTCTTCCAGCCGGCCGAGGAAAAGCTGCCCAATGCCGAGATCGGCGGCGCGCGCCGCATGCTGGCCGAAGGCGCGTTCGATGCGCCCAGGCCCGACGTGGTGTTCGCCGCGCACCTGGTGTCGAACCTCAACACCGGCGAGATCGGCTACAAGGCCGGCCCGATCACCGCGGCCTCCGACGCCTTCCGCGTCAGCGTCAAGGGCCGCCAGACGCACGGCTCGGCGCCGTGGAGCGGTGTCGACCCGATCGTGCTGGGCTCGCAGATCGTGCTGGGCTTCCAGACCATCGCCAGCCGCCAGGTCAACGTGACCAAGGAGCCTTCGGTGCTCACGGTGGGCACCTTCCAGGCCGGCACGCGCTACAACATCATTCCCGACGCCGCGGAGATGAGCGGCACGCTGCGCACCTACGACGAGCAGATGCGCAAGTTCATCATCCAGCGCATGGGCGAGACCGCCGAGCTGATCGCCAAGAGCGGCGGCGGCGACGCGCATGTGCACATCGAGGAGGACGGCTACGCCGCCACCATCAACGACGCGGCGCTCACAGAGAAGATGGCGCCGAGCCTGGCGCGCGTGCCGGGCGGCAAGGCCATGGTGGTGCAGAAGGGCACCGGCGGCGAGGACTTCTCCTTCTTCGCGCAGAAGGTGCCGGGCCTCTACGTGGTGATCGGCAACACGCCGGTGGGCCAGGACGCGAGCAAGGCCGAAGCCAACCATTCGCCGCGCTTCTATGTCGACGAGGCCTCGCTGGCGATCGGCACCCGCACGCTCGCGCAGCTCACGGTGGACTACCTGGCGATGGGCAAGCCCTGACACCGCCAGGCCGACGCTTGCCTGCGAAAAACGGAAAACTGTTCTCCATTTTTGATGCCCTGGCCATGGGTTCCTGACACCGCTTGCTGCGTACCATTTGACCGTCGTCCCGCGCGCGGACGCACGCCAGACACACGCAGAACAAAGGAGTCAAGATGAACATCGCCCTGATCGGCGCCGGCAAGATGGGCCTGCCCATGGCCCGCCACCTCGCGGCCGCGGGCCATGCCGTGACGGTCTACGACCGCAGCGAGGCCGCGCAGGCCGGCGCACGAGCCGCAGGCCTGACGCTCGCGGATTCGCTGCCGGCCGCGGTGGCCGGCTCCGAGGTCGTGATCTCCTCGCTGCCGCACGACGCCGCCCTGCTCGCGGTCGCGGCCGAGGTCGCGCAACATGCGGCTGCGGGCACGGTCTACGTCGACACCAGCACCGTCTCGCTGCAGGCCAGCGCCACCGCCGCCGCGGCCTGCGCCGCCCGGGGCATCGCGCATGTGCGGGCCACGGTCTCGGGCAACAACAAGATGGCCGAGGCCGCGCAGCTCACGGTGATGGCCTCGGGGCCGGCCGAGGCCTATGCGCGCGTCCAGCCGCTGCTGCAGACCTTCGGGCCGACGCAGTTCTATGTCGGCGGCGAGGACCAGGCGCGGCTCATGAAGCTGATCGTCAACCTGATGATCGCCGCCACCAGCGGCATGCTGGCCGAGGCCCTGGTCCTGGGCCAGAAAGGTGGGCTCGACTGGCGCCAGATGTGGGACGTGATCGGCGCCAGCGCGGTGGGCTCGCCCATCGTCAAGGCCAAGGCGGTGCAGCTGCGCGAGCGCGACTACACGCCCACCTTCACCGTCGACCAGATGCAGAAGGACGTGGGCCTGATCCTCGAGGCCGGCGCGCAGTTCCATGTGCCGCTGGCGCTCACCGCCGGCGTGGGCCAGATGCTGCACGCGGCGGCCGCGCAGGGCGATGCCGAACTCGACTACGCGGCCGTGATCCGCGCCGCGGCGCGCGGCGCGGGCGTGCCTACCGTCTAGCCTCCGGCAAGCGCACTTCCATCGGCTGGTCGAAGCTGGTCCACTTGCGGTCGTAGTCCATGCGCTCGAAGTGCTCGACCAGGAAGTCGATGAAGGTGCGCACCTTGGCCGACATGTGGCGCCGGCTCTGGAAGGCGAAGTTGATGCTCAGCTGCGGCAGGTCCCAGTCGTCGAGCACCGACACCAGCCGGCCCGCCACCAGGTCGTCGTAGAGGATGTACTTGGGCTGCACCACGATGCCCATGCCGTCGAGCGCGGCGGTGCGCAGCACCTGGCCGTCGTTCGACTCCAGCAGGCCCTTGATCTTCACGCTGCGCGTCTCCTCGCCGCGGCGGAAGGTGAAGTCGTTGGGGTTGTTGCTGTAGGTGTAGAGCAGCACCGGCCGCTGCGCGAGTTCCTCCACGCTCTGCGGCATGCCGTGGGCGTTGAGGTAGCCCGGCGACGCGGCCAGGATGCGGCGCGTGGCCGCCAGCCGGCGGATGGTGATGTTCGAGTCGTTCTCGTACTCGCGCGTGCGGATCGCCACGTCGATGTTGTTGTCGATCAGGTCGTAGTAGCGGTTGGCCGCCTCGACGTGCACCGTGACGTTGGGGTAGCGGTGGGTGTACTCGCGCAGCAGCGGCGAGATGTGGTGCACCGAGAAGGACAGCGAGGCCGTGATGCGCAAGGTGCCGGTGGGGTTCAGCGTGGTGGCGCTGGCGGCCGACTCCGCATCGGCGAGGTCGGCCAGCACGCTCTTGCAGCTGCGGTAGAAGTTCTCGCCCACCTCGGTCAGCGTGAGTCGCCGCGTGCTGCGCTGGATCAGCCGCGCGCCCAGGCGCTCCTCCAGCGCCGCCAGGTGCCGGCTCGCCGCCGCATTCGACAGTCCCAATGCTTCGGCAGCACGCGGCATGCTGCCCAGCTCGGCGGTCTGCACCAGTAGTTCCATCGCCGTCCAACGGTCCACGTCGTCTCCAGATCTTTGGGCAGCTCGGCGGCTTTGCTTCCGCTGGCTGCAACAGTCATTTCATCGCGTGGCGGTTGCGTTCCCGCGGCCACGCCTCTCGAAGAGGCCGCATGTTAGCGCCGCCATCGCGATCGTGCGAGGACGCCATTGCCCATGGCGGCAACGGCTGTGCGCCCCACGCGACGCGCTGTCTTCGCGCCAGGGAAAACCCTTCCTTTTCCAGCCAATGGAAATGAGGTTTTCGCCAAGCCCCCTTGGTCCGCCCCTCTTCGATTTCTATAGTTCCCGCAGCCCCAGACCCAGGAGACCCCGGTGCGAAATCTCAACGAAGACAACATCACGCGTGCCGTGATCGCGATGCACGCGCAGGCCAAGGACGCCCGCGTCCAGGCCCTCATGACCAGCCTGGTGCAGCACCTGCACGCCTTCGCCCGCGAGGTGGAGCTGACCGAAGAGGAGTGGTTCAAGGGCATCCAGTTCCTCACCGACGTGGGCCACATCACGACCGAGGTGCGGCAGGAATTCATCCTGCTGTCGGACACGCTGGGCCTGTCGATGCTGGTGACCGCGCTCAACAACAAGAAGCCGCAGGGCTGCACCGAGGCCACCGTGTTCGGCCCCTTCCACGTCGAAGGCTCGCCGCAGGTGCCGCTGGGCGGCGACGTCGCCAACGGCGCCGAGGGCGAGCCCTGCTATGTGCGCGGCAGCATCGTCGGCACCGACGGCCAGCCCGTGCCGCATGCCGAACTGCAGGTGTGGCAGGCCGATGCCGCCGGCAACTACGACGTGCAGTACGCGCGCGAGAACGGCGAGCACGAACACCGCGCGCGCGCCACGCTCCACGCCGACGCGAACGGCGACTTCCACTTCAAGACCATCCGCGCCGAGGCCTACCCGATCCCGCACGACGGCCCGGTCGGCAAGATGCTCGAGGCGCTGGGCCGCCACCCCTGGCGGCCCGCGCACCTGCACTTCATGATCAGCGCGCCGGGCTTCGAGCGGCTCATCACGCACGTGTTCCGCAATGGCGACCGCTACCTGGATTCCGACGCGGTGTTCGGCGTGCGCTCGTCGCTGATCGCCGACTGGATCGAGCACCCGCCCGGCGCCACGCCCGACGGCGGCACGAGCGCCGTGCCCTTCTACACGCTGGACTTCCGCTTCGTGCTGAACCCGGTGGCGGCGCCCACGGCCGCGCGCGCCACGACCACCACCCGCAAGGCGTCGGCCTGATGTTCACGCCGCTGCCAGCGCGCACGCGCATCGAAGGCGCCACGCTCGTGTCGATGGACGACAGGCTGGGCGTGATCGACGACGCCTGCATCGAGATCGCCGACGGCCGCATCGCCTCGGTCACGGCGCTGCACGACGCAGCGCCGGCCGCGCCGACCGACACCGTGATCGACGCCCGCGGCTTCATCGTCTTCCCCGGCCTGGTCAACGCCCACATGCACACCTGGCAGACCGCGCTGCGCGGCATGGCCAGCAACTGGACGCTGATGGAGTACTTCCGCTGGATGCACGCCGGCCTGGGCACGCTGTTCACGCCCGAGGACATCCGCATCGGCACCTATGCCGGCGCGCTCAACCAGCTGAATGCCGGCACCACCACGCTGGTCGACTGGTGCCACAACAACCCCACGCCCGCCCACACCGACGCGGCCGTCGATGCGCTGGCGCAGAGCGGCATCCGCGCCGCCTTCTTCCACGGCAGCCCCAAGCCCGACCCGCGCCCCGGCGAGCCACCCTTCTGGGAGCTCGCGCATCCGCGCGCCGAGATCACGCGGCTGCAGGCCGATGCACGCTTCGCGCCCGGCGGCCTGCTGAGCCTGGGCATGGCGGTGCTGGGCCCGCACTATTCGACGCTCGCGGTCGCACTGGCCGACTTCGCGCTGGCCCGCGAGCTGGGCCTGACGGCCTCCATGCACCAGGGCGGCGGCGCGGCGCGCGCACCCGAGGGTTGGAGCGTGCTCGAGCGCGAAGGCCTGCTGGGCCCGCACATCAACATCGTGCACGGCAACGGCCTGAGCGACGCGCAGCTCGACCGTTTCGTCGCCCTGGGCATGAGCTTCTCGCTCACGCCCGAGAACGAGATGACGCAGGGCCACGGCCACCCGATCGTCGGCCGGCTGCGCGCACGCGGCGTGTCGCCCTCGATCGGCGTGGACCTGGAATCGGGCCTGTCGGGCGAGATGTTCACCGCCGCGCGCATCGCGCTCGTGCACCAGCGCGCGCTCGACAACGCGGCCTTCCGCGCCGCTGCGGTCGGCGACGGCCCGGTGATCCCGCCGACCACCACGCTGCAGACGCACGAAGCGCTGCGCTGGATCACGGTCGAGGGCGCGCGCATGCTGGGCCAGCAGAACCGCATCGGCTCGCTCGCGCCCGGCAAGCAGGCCGACCTGCTCCTCATCGATGCACGGCTGCCCAACATGCAGCCGGTGCACGACCCGGTCAGCACCGTGCTGATGCAGACCAGCCTCGCGAACATCGACTCGGTGATGGTCGCGGGCCGCTGGCGCAAGCGGCACGGCGTGCTGGTCGACGACGCGGGCCGGCCGCTGGACCCCGGCACCTGGCTGCCCGCGCTGCGCGCCTCGGGACAGCGCCTGGCGGCCGGCGTGGGCTGGCAGCCGGCGCACGCCACCCCTCACACAAGAACGGAGACTGCATGACCCCACCCCACGACCCCGCGGCGCCCGCCACGCCGCGCGTGCCCATCCTGGAACTGCGCGGCATCAGCAAGCGCTTCACCGGCGTGCAGGCGCTGGACGACGTGTCCTTCGAACTGCACGAAGGCGAAGTCCACATGCTGCTGGGCGAGAACGGCGCCGGCAAATCGACGCTCATGAAGGTACTGTGCGGCGCGCACACCGCCGACGCGGGCGAATTCTTCCACCATGGAAAGCCGGTGGTGATCGGCGGCCCGGCCGATGCGCAGCGCCTGGGCATCGCGGTGATCTTCCAGGAGTTCACGCTGGTGCCCTACCTCAGCGTGGCGCAGAATATCTTCCTCGGCCGCGAACCCCGGGGCCGGCTGCCCGGCCTGGTCGACCATGCGCGCATGCGGCGCGAGGCGCAGGCCATCATGGACCAGCTGGGCATGACGCTGGCGCCCGACACCGTGGTCGCGACGCTGGGCGTGGCGCAGCAGCAGATGGTCGAGATCGCCAAGGCGCTGTCGCAGCAGGCGCGCATCGTGGTGCTCGACGAGCCCACGGCCGCGCTCTCGGACAACGAGACCGAGAAGCTGTTCGCGATGATCGAGACGCTCAAGCGCCAGGGCGTGGCGATGGTCTACATCAGCCACCGCATGGCCGAGGTGTTCTCGATGGGCGACCGCATCACCGTGCTGCGCGACGGCAAAAAGGTCGGTTTCCGCATGCCCGGCCAGACCGCGCCCGACGAGCTGGTGAGCCTGATGGTCGGCGGCAAGGTCGACATGTCGTACAGCCGCACCTACTGCACCGCGCCCGGCGAGATGGCGCTGCGGCTGCAGGGCGTGAGCGCGCGCTCGGGCATCCAGGACGTGAGCCTCGAGGTGCGCGCCGGCGAGATCGTCGGCCTGGCCGGGCTGGTCGGCTCGGGCCGCACCGAGGTCGCGCGCGCCATCTTCGGCGCCGACCCGATTGCGGCCGGCCGCATCGAGATCTTCGGCCGGCCCCAGACCGGCGGCCCCACGCAGGCACGCCGGCTTGGCGCCGCGCTGATCCCCGAGAGCCGCAAGGCGCAGGGCCTGGCGCTGATCCGCTCGGTGGGCGAGAACCTGGTGCTCGCCAGCCTGCCGCGGCTGTTCCCGCGCGGCCTGTTCTCGCCCTCGAAGGCGGCGGCGCAGGCGCGCGAGTTGATCGCGCGGCTGCGCATCGCCACACCGGGGCCGGACCGCCGCGTGGGTGTGCTCTCGGGCGGCAACCAGCAGAAGGTGGTGATCGGCAAGTGGCTCAGTGCCGAGGCGAAGCTGTTCATCTTCGACGAGCCCACCCGCGGCATCGACGTGGGCGCCAAGGCCGAGATCTTCAGCCTGATCGACGGCCTGGTGAAGAAGGGTGCGGCGGTGCTGATGATTTCCTCGGAGCTGTCCGAGATCGTCAACGTCTGCGACCGCACCTACGTGATGCGCGAAGGGCGCGTGGCCGGCGAATTGGCCCGCGACGCCATGAGCGAAGAAGCCATTCTGACCCTGGGGATGCACCATGCATGAAATGACCGTACGCGCCGAGCCCGTGGAGGGCGTCGGCAAGCTGACCGCGCGGCTCAAGCACGCCGGCAGCGCCAGTGGCGCACTGATGATGCTGATCGTGCTGTGCGCGGTGTTCGCGTTCTCGACCGAGAACTTCCTCGACGGCGCCAACCTGGTCAACGTGGCGGTGCAGTCCACCATCCTGCTGCTGCTCGCGCTGCCGATGACGCTGATCATCATGACCGAGGGCCTGGACCTCTCGATGGGCGCGGTGCTCACGCTGGCCAACGTGGTGCTGGCCACGGTGGCGGTGAACACCGGCGGCGTGAGCCTCGCGCTGCTGGCCGCGCTGGGCGTGGGCCTGGCCTTCGGCCTGGTCAACGGCACGCTGGTGTCGCGCCTGGGCATCCCGCCCTTCGTCGCGACGCTGGGCACGCTGGGCGCGGCCCAGGGCCTGGCGCTGGTGGTGACCGACGGCCAGAGCGTGGTCGGCATCCCGGCCTCGGTGCAGATGTTCTACAGCGGCGCCTTCCTCGGCGTGCCCGCGCCGATCTGGATCGCCGGCATCGCCTACGCGCTGTTCCATGTCGTGCTGTACCACACGCGCTTCGGCGCCAACGTCTTCGCGCTCGGCGGCAACCGCGAGGCGCTGACCCTGGCCGGCGTGCGCACCCGCCTCTACCTGGTGGCGGTGTACGTGATCGGCGGCCTGATGGCCGGCCTGGCGGCGCTGCTGCTCACCGCACGCATCAGCTCGGGCCACCCGACGGCGGCGCTGGGCATGGAGTTCGACGCCATCGCCGCGGTCGCGGTCGGCGGCACCTCCTTCGAGAAGGGCAAGGGCTGGCTGCTCGGCACGCTGATCGGCGTGCTGGCTGTGGGGGTGCTGCGCAACGGGCTCAACCTGATGGGCGTGACCTCGGCGGTGCAGGTATCGGCCATCGGCCTGCTCGTCATCCTCGCGTTGATGATCGACGCGTTCCGCGGGAAGCAATCGTGAGCACTGTGATGAAGACCCCCACCCTTTCCTCGTCCGCCGCGGCGTCGGCACAGCAGAACGCATCGGGCCTGCAAGGCCTGTGGCAGGCGCTGCCCGACCCGGTGCGCAGCGTGGCCTTCCGGCTGCTCGCGCTGGGCCTGCTGTGCCTGGCGCTGAGCTTCGCCAGCGACGCCTTCCTCACCACCACCAACCTGGTCAACGTGCTGCGGCAGGCGGCGCTGCTGTTCCTGCTGGCCTCGGGCGTGACGCTGGTGATCCTCACCGCGGGCCTGGACCTCTCGGTGGGTGCCAACGTGGCGATGAGCGCCTGCCTCGCGGCCACGCTGATGAAGGCCACGGGCTCGATCACGCTGGCGGTGTTCGCCGGCCTGGGCTGCGGGCTGCTGATCGGCATCGCCAACGGCCTGCTGATCACGCTGCTGCGGCTGCCGCCCTTCATCGCGACCTACGGGATGCTCTGGATCCTGCACGGCGTGACCTACTGGTTCATGAAGGGCGAGACCATCCACGGCTTCCCGCCGGCCTTCCGCGCCATCGGCAGCGGCCACTGGCTGGGCATCCCGATCCCGGTCTACCTGATGGTGGCCTTCCTGTTCATCGGCGTGGTGTTCGCGCAGCGCACCCGCTGGGGCCAGGAGATCTACGCCGTGGGCGCCAACCCCGAGGCCGCGCGCCTGTCGGGCGTGCCGGTGAAGAGCCGCCTGGTGCTGGTCTATGCGGTGAGCGGCGCGATGGCCGGGCTGGCCAGCCTGATCTTCCTCGCGCGGCTCAACTCGGCCGAAGGCGACATCGGCGAAGCGCTCACGCTGCCGGCCATCGCGGCGGTGCTGATCGGCGGCACCTCGCTGTTCGGCGGCGTGGGCTCGGTCTTCGGCACGCTGGTCGGCGCGCTGATCCTGACCCTGGTGCTCAACGGCATGAACCTGTTGGCGATCAGCTCGAACTGGCAACCCGTGGTCACGGGCGTGATCGTCGTACTGGCGGTATTTCTCGACAACCTCACTCGCAAAGGAGACAGAAAATGAAGACGAAGACAAGCCACCGGCTCGCCCTGCTGGCCCTGGTTCTCGGCGGCGCCTCGCTGGCGCAGGCCCAGAGCGGCGAACGCATCGCGGTGTTCACCAAGAACCAGACCAACCCCTTCTTCCAGGCCGTGCGCCTGGGCGCCGACTCGGCCGCCAAGCAGCTCAACGTGAAGGTCACGCACTACGTGCCGACCAAGCCCGACAGCATCCCCGAGCAGATGAGCCAGATCGAGGACGTGATCGTCAAGAAGCCCGACGCCATCGTGTTCACGCCGGTCGACTACAAGGCCATGGGCCCGGCCGTCGGCAAGATCAACGCGGCCAAGATCCCGGTGGTCAACGTGACCGACCGCAGCGAGGTCGGCAGCTTCGTCGCCTTCGTCGGCGCCAGCGACTACCAGCTGGGCCTGGAGACCACGAAGTACCTGATCAAGGCCATGGGCGGCACGGGCAACATCGTGGTGCTCGAGGGCGTCAAGGGTTCGCTCACCAGCATCGACCGGGTGCGCGGCTTCAACGACGCGGTCAAGGCCGCGCCGGGCGTGAAGGTGGTGGCTTCGCAACCGGGCAACTACCAGCGCTTGCAGGCCCTGCAGGTGATGGAGAACCTGATGCAGTCGCACCCCAAGATCGACGGCGTGTTCGCCGCCAACGACGCCATGGCCTCGGGCGCCATCGAGGCGCTCGACGGCGCCGGCCGCAAGGCGCTGGTGGTGGGCATCAACGGCACCAAGGAAGCCATCGACGCGATCAAGGCCGGCAAGATGCTGGCCTCGGGCGACTACAACGGCTTCCTGCAGGGCTGCGTGTCGACCATGACCGCGGTGCGCGAACTGCGCAAGCTGCCGGTCGAGAAGGACGTGGTCTTCCCCGCCACCGTGATCGCCAAGGACAACCTGTCGGCCTACGAATCGCCGGTCGAATCGCGCAGCTGCCCCAAGTGGGAAGAGGCCATCGCCAGGAAGTGATCCCCCGGCGCACAGCCCGCCGCGGCGGGGCCGTGCGCCCTCCTCCCCCCATCCACTCCATCGGAGCCCTCCCGTGATTTTCGTTTTCCATCTGCTGGACCGTGCCGACGCCGGCGAGCTGCGCCTGCGCGTGCGGCCCGAGCACAAGGCCTACCTCGCCGCGGTGGCCGACCGCATCGCCTTCGCCGGCCCGCTGACCAGCGACGACGGCCAGACCATGATCGGCAGCCTGCTGGCCATCGACTTCCCCGACCGCGCCGCGGCCGAGCGCTGGCAGGCCGACGAGCCCTTCACCCGGGCCGGCGTCTACCAGAGCGCCTCGGTGCTGCCCTTCGTGAACCTGTGGCCGCAGACGGCCGGTTTCCCGCCCGCGGCCTGAGCCCCACCCATGACCTTCAAGCACATCGTCATGTGGGACCTGCGCGGCGACTCCGCCGAGGAGAAGGCCCGCGCCATCCACCTGGTGCGCGGCAAGTTCGAGGCCCTGCGCGGCCAGATCCCGGGGCTGCTGCACCTGGAGGTCGGCGTCGACCTGAGCCATGCCGACTACGCCTGCGACGTCGTGCTGTACAGCGAGTTCGACAGCCAGGAATCGCTGGCCTCCTATGCCACGCACCCCGCGCACCTGCGCGTGCGCGAGGAGATCGGCGACCTGCGCATCGCGCGCCACCAGGTCGACTACGCGGCGCACTGAGCGCCGGCCTTCCATTTCCCGACCGCACGGCCGGCGTGCCGCGCGGTCTTTCCTTCCATCGAGCCCGAAGAATCCATGACCACCCCTCTAGACATCGTCGGCCTGTGCGGCAGCCTGCGCCACGCTTCCATCAACCGTGCCGCGCTCCAGCTGGCCGGCGAGGTCATGCCCGCCGGCATGACGCTGGACATCGCCGAGATCCGCGACATCCCCTTCTTCGACGGCGACGTCATGGCCCAGGGCTGGCCCGCGGCCGTGGCCGCGCTGCGCGAGCGCATTCGCAAAGCCGACGCCGTGGTCATCGCCACGCCCGAGTACAACTTCTCCACGCCCGGCGTGCTCAAGAACACGCTCGACTGGCTCAGCCGCGGCGAGGACCAGCCCTTCGCCTTCAAGCCGGTGGCGATCCTCTCGGCCTCGCCCGGCCCGCTGGGCGGTGCGCGCGTGCAGTACGACCTGCGCCGCGTGATGCTGTTCACGAACGCCCAGGTGCTGGCCAAGCCCGAGGTCTTCATCGGCGGCGCCGGCGCCAAGTTCTCGCCCGAGGGCGTGTGCACCGACGCGACCACGCGCCAGTTCGTGGGCGACCAGATGGCGGCCTTCGCGCACTGGATCGCGGGCGTGCAGCGCATGAGGGGCTGAGACCGGAGCGCCCTCACCCCTGCCCCGTCCCGCGTGCGGGAGAGGGCGCAACTCAAGACCCCCCAATGGATCGCACCATGCACCCGCCCCGCCACGATTTCGTCTTCACCGCGCAGCCCGCGCGCGTGCGCTTCGCGCCGGGCGCGCTTGCGCACCTGCCGCAGGAGGTCGAGGCGCTGGGCGCCCGGCGCGCGCTGGTGCTGTGCACGCCGCAGCAGGTCGAAACGGCCGAACGCGTGTCGGACCTGCTCGGCCCGCTGAGCGCGGGCGTGTTCAGCGGCGCCGTGATGCACGTGCCCATCGAGGCCGCGCGCGAGGCCCGCGCGCACGCCGGCGCGGTCGGCGCCGACTGCGCGGTCGCGATCGGTGGCGGCTCCACCGTGGGCCTGGGCAAGGCCATCGCGCTCGAGTCGCCGATGCCGATCATCGCGATCCCGACCACCTATGCGGGCTCGGAGATGACGCCGATCTACGGCATCACCGAAGCCGGCCTGAAGAAGACCGGCCGCGACCCGCGCGTGCTGCCGCGCACCGTGCTCTACGACCCGGAACTGTCGACCGGCCTGCCCGTCGGCCTGTCGGTGGTCAGCGGCATGAACGCCATCGCGCACGCGGCCGAAGGCCTCTACGCACGCGACGGCAACCCCGTGATGTCGCTGATGGCCGAGGAAGGCATCCGCGCCATCGCCCAGGGCCTGCGCGGCATCGTCGCAGCCCCTTCCGACATCAACGCGCGCAGCGACTGCCTCTACGGCGCCTGGCTCTGCGGCACGGTGCTGGGCCACGTCGGCATGGCGCTGCACCACAAGCTGTGCCACACCCTGGGCGGCAGCTTCAACCTGCCGCATGCCGAGACCCACACGGTGGTGCTGCCGCATGCGCTGGCCTACAACGCGGCCGCCGCGCCCGAGGCCATGCAGCGCATCGCCCGCGCCATCGGCCGCGGCGACGGCGACGCGGCCGGCGGCCTGTTCGATCTGGCCCGGGCCCTGGGCGCGCCCACCTCGCTGCGCGAGATCGGCATGCCCCAGGAGGGCCTGGCGCGCGTCGCCGATCTGGCCGTGGCCAACCCCTACTGGAACCCGCGCCCGCTCGCGCGCGACGCGCTCATGGCGCTGCTGCACGACGCCTGGGAAGGCCGGCGGCCGGGCCGCACGCAGCCCTGAGGCTTCGTCGCGCAAACCGTTTCGTCATCACCTCAAACACAAGGAGACACCGTCATCATGAAAGTAGCCGTTGCAGGTCTGGGCTGGTGGGGCAAGCAGATCATCCGTTCGCTGTCCGCCAGCCCGAAGTTCACCGTGGTCGCCGCGGTGGACCCCTTCCGTCCGGCCGACGCCGATGCGTTCCTGAAGGAAGCCAAGGTCGAGCTCGCGCCCGACCTGGCCGCGGTGCTGGCCCGCGCCGACATCGAGGGCGTGATCCTCGCCACGCCGCATTCGCTGCACGAGGAGCAGGTGCTGGCCGTGCTCGAGGCCGACAAGCAGGTCTTCTGCGAGAAGCCTTTGGCCATGAGCAGCGCCGGCGCGCGCCGCATGCTCGACGCCGCCCGGCGCAAGGGCCGCGTGCTGGGCATGGGCCACGAACGCCGCTTCGAGCCCGCCGTGGCCGAGCTGATGCGCATGGTGCGCGCGGGCGAACTGGGCAGGCTGCTGCACGTGGAAGCCAACGTGAGCCACGACCTGTTCCGCAAGCTCGACGCATCGAATTGGCGGCTCGACCAGAAGCACGCGCCCGCCGGCATGATGACGGCGGTCGGCATCCACATCACCGACATCTTCATCGCGCTGGCCGGCCCCGCGCAAAGCGTGCGCTGCACCACCGACTCGATGATCTTCCCGGCCCCCGCGCAGGACTACATCACCGCCACCATCGCCTTCCGCTCGGGCGTGCGCGGCACGGTGAGCTTCCTGTCGGTCACGCCCTTCCACGGGCGCATCGCGGTGTTCGGCGACAAGGGCTGGGTCGAGCTGGTGTCGGAAGGCAATGTCGACCAGGGCCTGCCCACGCTTTTCACCCACTGCATCGGCACCGGCGTGCCGCGCATCCACCACAGCCATCCGGCCAACGACGCGGTGCTGCTGAACTTCGAAGCCTGGTCGGACGCGGTCACACGGGGCGGCGCCTACCCGTTCACGCACAGCGAGCTGCTGGAGAACATCAAGCTGTTCGAGGCGATCGTGGCGTCGGGGAAGGCGGGTGGGGAGACGGTGGTGATTGAAGAGGAGGTTGCGACGGGTTGAGACGGGGGTCCTGGCGCGGAGCATCTGCGCACCTGTTCGGCGAGTACCCAGCCATCATCAGGGCTTGACTCGCGCGACCAACCGATGCGAACGGTTTGGCATCGACAAGGCGGTGAGCGCGGCACTGTCGAGCGGCTCCATGATGGGCGCCCCGCTGGCGTCGCGGTACGCGCGCGCCGCGTGCAGTTGCCTTCTGCACCGCAACGCTCAACGCGGCAGGAAGCTGACCTTGACGCCTTTGACGGTGGCGTCCTTCTTGGCATCGACCTGCACGCCACGCAGCGCGGAACACTGTTCGCCCATAAGCAACCTACCTGCAGCGGCCGAGAACGCTCTCAGTGCACCGGGAACTCGACCTCGATGGGCTTGCGCTCCGGATCGCTCAAGAACCGAAGGTAGGTCTGCACGGCCAACTTGAACTGCGAGAGGGTGACTTCGCCGCCCTCGCCTTGGCTGTAGAGGCCGTCGAACCAAACCTTGTCGCGCGTGATGTTGATGACCCAGGCGTTGCCGTCGACGTCGGCCAGATCGAGTTCGCCAGACTCGACTTTACGGACCCAGTCCATCACGCAGGCGACGCCTCGCGGACTCTGAATGTCCCCCATGATTGCATCGCACATCATCTGAAATCGAGGCAGGCATGCCTTCCAACGCGGAACGATCGTGACCGGTCCAGGTGCGGTAACTTCAATCCAGCAGCTTTTCCACCGCTTGCTGGGGTCAGCATCGGCGATCATTTCAATCATCGTGGCCCGGAGTACGGTGTTCATGGTTTTCCCGGCGGGAAAAAATGGTGCGACTCGCGTTTCTGAATCTCTCGAGCGTGATGCCGCACTTCTTCATCGCGGCTTCAATGAAGCTTTGCAGCCCCTGCAACTGTGCACGTTGCTCGGGCGTCAAGCTGGGGTCGTTCTTCAAACGCTCGAATTCACCAAGGACTCGGTCGATCTGGCTTGGCCCCATCACGCCTGTTGGACTTCCGCTCGCGAGCAGTGCCTTGATCCCCTCCACCAGTTGAGGCGTCATTTGCACCAGGATGCCGCTGGCCGTCGAGGTGATCTACACCTGGGCATTCACATCCTTCAATAACTCACTCGCCCTCCAACTCGGCACAAGCCCATTGCTCCCATCACCCGTCCGCACCTCCTTGTTGCCCGCAATGCCGGAAATCCCTGAGGCGGTGATGCTGGTGCGTTCGCGCCCCGCCTTCTCGATGCCTGCCGATGACCCGCTGTTGCATCCCAGCGCCATCGAAGCCCCGCTCGCATGGACGATGTCGCTGTTGACGATGTCCCTGCTCGTCAGGCATCGAACAACATCGGCAATCCAACGCTAGCCAAGCACTCATCAGCTTCTCCACGCCTTGAAGACTGACAGATCAGGCGCCAGGCGTAGAGAGTTCCTATGAAGCAGTAGGCTGGTGATTTCTGAAAATGGCAACGACTTCACACATTTTCGACCGCCGCCCATTACTATCTCAACAACTTCAATACATCATCAGGAATGACCGCGGGCTTTTTCTTCGCCCGCTCTTTTTTTAAGAAAAAACTAAACCCAATGCTTTCTGAATTTTTTTCATCAAACTCCTTGAGGGAAGAGGAGAATTCTTTTAGATTCCCTTCGAATTTTTTAAAATTCAGGTCGCCGCCACCATCATCAGCCACCTCAAACAAGGAAAAAATATTGTCGCGCATTAGAAAAAAAGCAATTGCTGCAGCAGCCTCGAGAATATCACCTCTATCTTTTCCCCGCGATACATCCTGCTCATCAAACTCGGAAAGTCCGATCAATTGCCATAAAAATACATCGTCACGATCACCTTCTTCAAAAAGGTCAAGGATGACATTTCTTGCGTATTCCGTCATGGTTGAATATGTACCTTGTAAGGCCTTCCTGATCTTGGGAAAATATCTATTGTTCGACCGCCGGTTCCTGACGTATTTCTTAAGCCCTCCCGTGTTCCATCAGGCAGTATACGAATGCCGCCGTTATAGGTTGGCGCAGCTACAGAGTCCGCCCTGAACAATTCCGTTTTCAATCGTGCGCGAGTTGAGTGCGGCCCACCGGCGCGGAGAACATCGCCAGCAGCGCAGGCAATGCGAGCCAGAATCGGGCGGCAAGAAGCCGCAGCTTCGCCAGGATCAGGCGCAGGTTGTGGCCCGCGCCGCACATCACCGCATGCAGCGCGTCGCCTAGCGCGCCCCTGAGCGGGTTGCGGCCCAGGCGCCCGTCCATCTTCATGTGACCGATGGCCGGCTCGATGGCGCTGCGTCGATGAATCATCGCCTTCAAGCTTCGCGTAATGCCCCGCTTTTGACCCGAGCGCAGGATGCGCACCCCTTCGATCTCCACGCCCCGATAGCCCTTGTCCACGATCGCCGTGGTGGGCTTGCGCTCGGCAAGGATGCCCACCTGTTCGAGCGGTTCAGCCAACGTATGGCCGTCATACGGATTGCCCGGCATGCTGCGCATGCCCACCACCAGCCCTTCCCTCAAGGTCGTGGCGATGCTGACCTTCACGCCGAACTCGTAGGGCGTTCGAGCCTTGCCCTTGCTGATGCACTCGACCTCGGGAGCATGCAGCGCGTAGAGCTTGTTTTTGTCCTTGGTCTTCTGCGTGAGGATGCGGTCCGTGCGTGCCAGCAGATCGCGGACCTTGGCTTGCGCCTGCTCGGGCAACGCGGCGAGTTGGCGCGCCACTTCGCGCTGCACACGACCCATGCGCGTGCGCAAGGTCCGCACGGCACGGCGCATGCGCTCGAACTGCCTGGCATGGGCATAGCGGCCGATCTGCGCGGCCAACCTGGGGCCGTGCGGTTGTAGTTCTGGCGCGGAGCAATGCCGTGTTCCTCGACCACCTTCACCAGGTGCTGGCGACTCTTCTCCAGCAGGCGGCTGTCCGTGGGGTGCGCAATCGCCTTGGGCATGACGGTGGTGTCGACGATGACTCGATCTACGCTGGAGGCCTTCACGACGCCGCCGCGCCGGGCGGCTCCGATAGTCTCCATGAGCAAGGTCTCCACACCTTCCTCGCCAATGCGCTTCCTCCAGCGCGTGAGGCTGCTCGGATCGATGGGCGCTTCGGTCTGCAGGTACATCTCGACGCAGAAGTACTGCCAATACGGGTTCTCGACCCAGGTGTTGACGACGGCTTCGTCGGAAGCGTCCAAGGCGTGCTGCAGGTACAGCAGGCCGGCGACCAGGCGAGGAGGCAACGCAGGTCGGCCGCGCCCGGAGCTCAAGTGGGCGCCGAAGGTGCGCTCGATCTCGGCCCAGTCGATCAGGCCGGCCAAGCGCACCAACGGATGACGCATGTTGATCAACTCGTCGAGCCGGGAGATGAACAGCTCGTCGGTCGCGGGCGTTGCGGGCTTGGGTCCCATCGTTCAAAACCTCGTCGGAATTTGCAAGAAAACTGCGTTCTACACCGATCTACCTTGCAAGTCCTGCGCCAGGGAAACTCGAAAATCTCAAACAAGATCAATGGGTTGCGGGTTGTTCAGGGCGGACTAAATAGATCGCTGGTGCGTCAGTCCTGCCGATAGGACAATGCGCCCTCCTGATCGTACTGGACAACGATGTCCAACAGCAGATGAGATCATTGACCGGGACATTGTGAGCGAAAAACCAATGCCACCTCATAAATCAGCACTCGTGAAATCTCATGTCTCAGCAGTATTTGAGAAATACAGATCTGCCGCCTGCTTCTCTTTATAGAAGAATTCAAGCTCAGTAGAATTCCGCTCCAGAATCCCGCAATAACGGGGGAAATCCCCAGTCAACCTCGCATAGCCACAAATCGCCACCACTCCGAAAGTACCCCATAACCCTTGGTAATCCACAGACTGACCTACGTAGCACATCGACCATCCCTCAACGATCCTAGGATCTTCAATTTCGAACAGACTCCCAGGAATCCAGTCCGGGCCGGCGCTCTCGGCACAAATCAAATAGTCAATCCGTGCATTCAAGCACATTACCCCATAGACCTCGTACGACTGACCCACTATCAACTGAGAAAAAAGCTTCATCTGTCTCTCCTCTGCAACGCGCGAAAGAGGGTATATCTTTCCCAGAAAAAAATTACAAATAACTTTCACAGCTTTTAATCTCTAAACTTAAATCATCGACCGCGCCCGAAACTTTGTTCTTTACATAGTGAATTTCAATCCCGTTCACATTTTTTCTTATTTTTACCCATCCTTCCGAAGCAGGCCATCTCGAATCTGAAAGGACAATGGGAATCTCAAAGCCGGAATTCGGAGCAGACAGTGCTTCATCCATCGCGAACTTCTCTTTTATATTGCGCGGCGCTGTCCGACCCGTTGCGCCTCGACCTAGCGGTGCGCCTTGCGCGTTCCCCGCTTCGTTGCCCTTTGCCCCTGTCGCCCCCATGGCTGCGGCGGTCAGTCCACCGTATACATTGCCCAGCTTGAACTCTGCTTCTGCAATGTACGAGTTCAGTCCGATCCGCTCGGTGTCCGCCAAGGTCATCCCCTTGGCCTTCAGGTCCGCCTGCAGAGTTTTCAGTTGCACCAGCGATCCCGCCGCACACGTCGTATCGTCTGGAGCGCACAGGTTGTACGCGCTCATGGCGTTGATGGTCGTCATCACCGCCTCCGACCTGTCGCTCACCTTCCGGTCGTAGCGCCGGTTCACGTCGTCGATGCGGTTCGAAGGCCTCGGCAGGTTTGCACCACAATCAACTCGCACGATTGATGATGGGGATGCCATTAATCTTGTTGCGTCATCTTTCGGGAATAGAGCTCCAATCGATTGTTCGCTTTCCTTCTGACACCAAGTGAACAAAGTATTTTGCGGCCAAATGATCGTCCTTAAATACGGCAACGGCACTGCGCGCCCCTCGCTCTTCTGCGTAGATATAAAACTTCCCAGCCACCTCTTCAAAGCCGAAAGGTTCATTCGAGTTTGTCGAATGAAATCGCCGCCCCGCGACCTCCCACTCCGGCCACTCTATTCCTGTCAGAGTCCTGCCAATAAGAAGGTATACACGATCTAGACCTGAGGAATTGCTCTCATTTAGAGGGCGTTCAAATTCATCCGCAACGTACTGAGGGACCTCCATCATTCTCATTTTCATTTTACAACCTTTCTAAGAAATCCATCCTCAACAAGTTTTGCAATGCTCTTCTCTGAACCCCTACTTGTTTCATACTGCAGGCCCATTCCTTCCTGGCCAAACCAAGGCATCGATCGGCTCTCCTCGACTCTAAAAGGCTTGAGTACGATGTATTCGTCGTGCACGCTCAGATTTGTGGAGTCTGGCAAAGCTCTTTTGCCTAGCGGCGTATCTGCAGGAGCAAGGAATGTAGATTTATCACTAGTGCCGCCATATCTGTCAAGTCGCTGTCCAATTTTCAATTGCACAATTTGATCAGTCCCCGGAACTTTACCGTTTTCGGGTGGCCACCAGGTTTTCCCTTCGGCAGTTTTCCAACCAGCTTTCTCAGCCTCCACAATTTTCTGCGCAACTTCGCTGAACCGTGCATCGTCTACATGGATCGCAACCTCTCTCATGCGAGAGGCAATCACCTGCGCATCAGCCGCAACCTCGGCTTTTGCCACGGCCCGGCGGACAAGCGCCCCAGCCCCTGCCTGCCCCATCTTGGCAACCACTGCCGTCGCCACGCCCCCTATCGCCAGTGCATCCACCAGCGCCTCGCCCCTGACCTTCGGATCATCGCTGTTCAGGTGTACCAGCAGGCTCTCGGGCAGGCCCTTGATGCCTTGCAAAACCGCCACGGCCGTGTCCGTCAGGCCGGCGTTCATCAACGCGGTCGTCAACTCGTAGGTTGCAACGCCTGTGCCTGACACCAGCGCCGCCGGTGTGATCTTCGACAGGCCCTTGCCGATACCCATCAGGTAGTCGGCGTTGTCTTGGCAGGTTTGCGTGGTGCATTGGCGCTGGTCCAGACCATTCCTGATGATGGCCTGGGCGTTGCTTTCCAGGTTCAGGATGCGGCCCACGTCTTCGGGCTTCATGCCCGCACCCATCAGGTCCTCGATCGCACGGTAGCCTTCGCGATACTCGGCCTTGAGGGCATCGCAGTTGTTGCTGCTCTTGCAGTTCAGCAGCTCGATGTCATTGAGTGTGCTGACGCGGTAGGCCTCGTCCATGGCCTTGTCTTTGCATCCTTGGTCATTGCCACAGTCCTGGATCTGTTTGGCAAGCCGGTCGACATCCGCATGTATGAGGTAGTTGTTGACCGTGGCATTGTTCGCCACCATCGCTCCCAGCCCCGCATTGCCACTTGCCGCACCCGCCGCAGCCCCCAGCAAGGTCGAGCCAGCCGTCAGCAGCTCATTGAAGGTCGCATTCGGTGAGCCGTCCGCGTTGTAGCGGCTGATGCCCTGGCTGCTCAGGTATTCCGCCATGGCGGGCAGCAGTGTTTCGTTGAGCATGCCTGCCGCCGCGCCCGTCGCGACGCTGCCATCGCCCAGCTTCGCCTGCGCGATCCCTGCCAGGCCATGCAGCGCGATCTTCTGGGCGCTGCCGTCTTCCCAGCCCGCCTTCGCCGACACGTCGCCGATGACGTTGTCGATCACGCTGCCCACCAGTTGTGCCGCCTGCTGGCGGGCTTGGGCTTCCTGCTGCTTGCGTGGGACGTCCTGCGCCTGCTGCAACGTCAGGTTGTTGACCAGTGCGCCGTTGGCCGTATCGGCGTCTCTGGCCGTGAGGGTCGCCACGTTCTCTGCGCTCTTCGCATCGACCTCGGCATGGCCCGTGCCGGTGATCTTCACCGTCGTCCCGCTGATGACACTTTGCGTCTGACTGCTTTCGTTCTTGTCGCCGGGCAGGCCCTTGCCGCCGTTGAGCTGGCCCAGTGCAGTGTTGGTCGCGCTGCGGGCCAGGTCGCTGGCCATGCTGGTGGCACTGCCGTAGCTCAGGCTCACGCTGTCGCTGCTGGAGCGGGTGTCCTGCAGGTTCGTCAGGTCGCTGGTGGTCAGGCTTGCCGTTGTGAAGCTGTTCTTGTCGCGCGGCGCCGTGCTGGTGATGGCGCCGCCCTTGAGGTCGGTGTTGCCCTTGACCGTGATGTCCAAGCCGCCCGCGCCTGCCGCGATGCCGCTCTGGCCCGTCGCACTCTGGTAGCTGTGGTCGACCCCCTGCTTGGCGTAGCTCGCGTTGGCCGTTACGGTCTGGCCGTAGCAGATCGGCGGCACGCAGATGCTCACGTCGAGGCCGCCGCTGTTTTGCTGGCTCTGATACTCGGTACGGTCCTGCAGGCTCTCGATGTTGAGGTTGCCGCCGATGTCGGCCTTGACCTGGTTGGCTGCGAGCTGTGCGCCCTTCAGGTTGGTGTCGTTGCCGCTTCGGATCTTGAGCGTGTCGCTGGCCGTGACCAGGGTGTTGTCATAGCGGGTCTCGCTGCCGTTGGCCTTGCCCTTGCTGCTGCCTGCGCTCAACTGGAAGCTGATGCCGTTCTGCGAACCAAAACCCGCCGTCACGCCCACACCCAGCGAACTGCCGACATTGCTGCTGTGCGTCTCGGCCGTGTTCTCTGCCGCACTCAGGTTGATGTTGCGCTGAGCATCCAGCGAGATATCACGGGCCTGCAGCTTCGCCCCCTGCATGCTGATGTCAGTCTCCCGCGCCGTGATATCGATGGCGCCAGCCTGGATGTTGGTTCCGCGCTGGGTGGCGTAGCGCTCGGCACTGTCCTGTCGGCTTTTGCTGCTGCCAAGGCTGACGCTGACGCCGAAAGCAGCCCCGGCGGGGTCGCCCTGGGTGCCTGACGCGCCGGCATCGGCAATGCCCGCACCCAACGCGCCACTGGTAGCCAGCTTGTAGGCGTCGTAGCCGGCCTTGAGTTCCATGGCCCCCTTGAGGCGGCTGTCGGTCGTGCTCTTCGATGCTTGCGCCATGTCGTAGATGTGCGTCACCTGGCCGCCGACGGTGCCGGTGAGTTGGGAGCCCGCCGTGACGCTGCGGCTTTCCGCGTGGTAGCTGCTGTCGCCGCTTGACGAGGCAGCGCTCAGGTTCACCGCATTGCCCGACAGCGTGACCTTGTCCTTGGCCAGCAGGTCTGCACCTTCGGTGGTGATGTTGCCTTGGCCTGTGCCTTTGTACTTCGGGTCGAGGCCGGCGATCATCGTGAGCTTGCCGCCGTTGGCACTGATCAGGCTGGTCACGGCCGTGCGTGATTCGCCTGTGCCGTTGTCCGAGCCCCGGACCGTGCCGTACAGGGTTTGTCGCGGTGCGGCACCGGACACCAGCCCGACGCTCGTGCTGCTGCCTTTGCTGACCTGGGTCGCGGTCTGCATATCGCTGGCCGCCAGCACATCGATGTTGCGGCCTGCGGTGATCGAAACGTCCTTGTCGGCCACGACCGCGCTGGCGATGACTTGCGCATCCCGCCCCGCGTCGATGCTGACGTTGCCGCCGCTGAGGGTGCTGCCGACCTGGGTGGTGCTCCGGCCTGCCTCGCTTTGTGTGCTGGCGCTCTTGCCGTAGCTGACACCGCTCAGCGCACTGGCCGAGAACCCGCTCCTGCTTTCCGCATGGTGGCTGCTCTGGTCGGATCGGTCTTGCGCGCTCTCGACGCGCACGTCGCGGCCACCGCTGAGCACCAACTGATCCTGCGCCGTCACCTGGCTACCTGCCACCACCACGTCGTTGTCGGCGGAAAGCAGCACGTTCTTCCCACTGATGCTGCTGCCCACCGCACTGTCGCGGTTGCCGGTCTGGTGATCGACGCTGGACTTCTTCGACAGAAGGCCGCTGCTGCTGCGATGCGTGTAGTCGTCTCGGCTGCTCGTCTCCCTGGCCTCGGCCACGATGACGTCATGACTGGCTTGCAGCAGAACGGTTCCACGTGCGTCGAGCTGGCTGCCGTGAACGGTGAGATCGCCCTGCTCGCCTGTCCCCGCCTTCGCCACCAGATCCCCGCCCGCCTTCACCCGCGCCCCCTGCACCGTCGTCTCGCTGCGGCTCTGCCGGTAGTCGCTGCCGCTCGGGTCGCTGCGCTGGTCGCTGGCCCGGCTGCTGGTGGCGGCCTCGATGCTCAGGTGGCGGCCGGCCTTGAGCGTCGCATTGCCTCCTGCATCGACCTGCGTGCCCTTCAGGGCCAGGTCGCGGTCCGCGATGACGGACAGGTCGCCGCCGCTGCTCAGCATGCCCACCTGCGCCTGCGTGCTCTCGCGCCGCATGCTCGATGCGCCGACGCTCGACTGCTCGCTGCTGCCGGTCTCGAGCGTGTTGAACTTCACGTCGCGATCGGCCTTGATGGAAGCCGTACCCGACGCAGTGATGTGCCCTGCCGTGTCGATGAAATCCTCTCCGGCCCGGATCTGCAAAGTCTTGCCGGCCTCGATGCGCGCCACGTTCGACAGGCTGGTGTCGCTGCCGCTGGCCATGACCTGGCCCTCGCGCTCGCCCCAGTTGCGGGTGACGCTGAGCGTTTCGTTTCGGATGCTGCCGCCGGCGCGCAGGCCCAGTTGATCGGCCTGCAGCGTGCCGCCCTGGTTCACGATGTCGGCAGTGGCCAACAGCACGGCCCGCTGGGTGCCCGGGCTGCCGACGGTGCCGCCACGGTTGACGATGCGCTCGCCCTCGATGTACACGTTGTCGCCGGTGATCAAGGCACCGTCCGGTTTGAGCGCGTTGCTGCCGCCGATGTGCGCCAGATAGACCTTGGGCACCAGCACCTGCCGCGTGCTGCCGTCGGGCAGGGCCACGGTCTGGGTCTCGAGCCAAACGATGTCGCTGGTCAGCGCCTTCATCTGCTCGGGGGTCAGCGCGATGCCGGGACGCAGGCCGTATTGCTGCGCAAAGGTCGCGCCAGCGGTCAGCAGCGCGATGTACTGCGCATCGTCGTCGGCATAGCCCTTGAGATAGCGCCGGCCCGTAAGTTCGGCGATCTGCTCTCGCACCAGCCGCTGCTCGAAGAAGCCGTCGCCCAGGCGCTTCTGCAGGTTGTCGGGGTTCCGGCCCAGCGCGTTGAACAGGTAGTCGCTCGATGCCCACTGGCGATAGTTCGCAAACTCGGCGCGGGTCTCGTAGAGGTAGTGCGACGTTGGGTCGGGGCGCACGGTGAAGAGCCCACCGGCCGGAGGCTTTGTTGCGCCGCCGGCGGCCACGCCTCCCACCACGCCCGCCCGGTCCGGTCCGCTGGCACCGCCGGCATTCGACGCGCCGCCGGTGTTCGCGACGCCGCCCGAAGTCAGTCGAACGTTCTCGGTGATGTTGGCGGCCGTGCCTGCCGCGGTGTCGACGTTGCGGATCTGGCCGCCGACGATGTGCACGCCCTGCACACCCGAGAGCACGCCGCTCACGCTGCCGATCTTCTGGGACTGCTCGGGGGCGACATAGCGCTGCGTGACGCCGTCGGCATAGTGGCGCACCACATCGAAGGCATAGCGCCGGTAGAGCGACGTGGCCATATTGTCGACGGTGCTGCCTGGCGCTCCTTGCAGCTTCAGCTCGTGGCCGGCCATGATGTCGCCATAGCTGTTGGTCACCGAAACCGTGAAGCCCACGCGGATGTCGCCGCCGGCCACGATGCGGCCGACAGCACCGGCGCCCTCGACCATCCGGTCGTCGGTGGCCGTGGTGTGGGCGTCGCGGCGCACTTCGGACAAGGCCGTGCTCGGGCCGCGCGCGACCTGCGTGTCGCGGATCATGGTGGTGTTGGGGTCTGCGTACTGCGGCTGGGTGTAGAAGCGCACGCAGTCCGTGCTGCAGTTGCCGTAGTCGCTGCTGAAAGCCGGCGGTGGACCGTCCCAGTGGCGGACCTCCTGTTCACCCTGCCAGACGCCCCTGGTGATGCCTTCCACCTGATCGGGGTTGGGCGCGCCGTCCTGCCGGCCCAGCGCATAGAGCACGCGTGTGCCGTCGCCCACGGTGATGCGCTCGCGATGGCCGTAGGCACCGCCCCGGCCCGCACGGGCGCTGAAGAAGGCCGTGTCGTTCGCATGGGTCCGGATGACGATCCGCTCGATCTTGTTGCCGTCCGGCGTGAAGACGGTGCTGCTCTCCAGGATGTCCTTCGGGTTGACGTAGTACACCTCGTAGGGCGTGTAGTTGCTCGCCGCGGGGTTGTAGAAGAAGTTGTTGCCGTCGGCGTTGTGCCACCAGTCCGGCATGGTCAGGGTGTGCTGTTCATCGAGCGACTGCACCGTCTCGAAGGCGACGCCGGGGCGCTCGTTGCGCAAGGCCGTGGCCGCGATGTCGATGTGGCGCCTGGCCTCCATGGTCGATCCGGTGTTGACGACCGCCGTCACGCCGTGGGCCAGGTAGCCGTCGGCGTTGCGCGCATCGTTCGCGCCGATGAACAGGTCCTGCCCTGCGTAGACGGTCGCGCCGCCGGTGTTCTGCACCGAGTCCCTGGCCCACAGCGACACGTCGCCGGTGGCACCGATCAGTGCCTGCGGGCCCATGTTCGCGACCTCGCGCGCGGCGATCGTGACCTTGCCACCCGTGATGGCGCCGGTGTTCGCCACGCGATCCGCGCCGATGTCCACCTGGCCGCCCGTGATCTCGCCGTCGTTGCCCAGCGTGCCGCTGGCATGCAGGTCCACGGCAGCGGCCTGGATGCGCGCGCCGGCCGCATTGCCGATGCTCTGCGCGTCGGCGCGCAGCGTGCCCACCGCCTCGAGCGTGCCGGTGTTGTCCAGTCGGCCGCCCAGCGCAAGCGTCGCATGGCGGCCGGCATGCAGCAGGCCTTCATGGGTGTAGGCGCCCGGCAACGCAAGCTGCAGGTCGCGGTCGCTGGCCAGGGTGCCGCCGCGGTTGGAAAGGGTCTGCGCCGCCAGCGACAGGTCGGCGCCGGACTCGTCGGTGGTCGCGATGCGGCCCGCGTCGTTGGCGATGTCGCGCACCGCGATGTGCGCAGCGCCGGCTGCGGCGATCTCGCCGTGGGCGTTGTCGAGCACGGCCTCCGATCGATCGAAGTTCAGTGCGCCGCCGCTGGCGATCCGGCCTCGGTTGCTCAGCGTTCCAGTCACGGCCAGGTCGAGCGCACCGCCCGATGACAGGACGGCACCCGCTGCGTTCTCCAGCGTCGCCGCATGCAGGCCGAGCCGGCCGTTGGCCGCGATCAGGCCCTGGCCCTCGACGGCCGCGGGTCGCGCGTTGCGCACGCGTGTGGCCGTGAGCGTGGCATCGCCTGTGCCCACGTTGACGATGCGTCCGTCGGTGTTGTCGATCAAGTCTGCCGCCACCGCCAGCGTGGCGGTCTTGCCGCCCGCCTCGATCGCGCCGCGCGCATTCGTGAGCGGCCCACCCGCCGTCGCCGACAGGCTGCCACCGGCGCGGAGGATGCCTGCCGTGTTCTCGATGTCCGAGGCGGACAGGATGCGAAGGTCACCATCGGCCGAGATGCGGCCGGTCTGGTTGACGAGGCTTTGCGCGCCGACCTGCACGTCGGCACCGGAACCGGTGGCCGCGGCCATCACGCCCCCGGTGTTGTCGATCACCCCTTTGACCGTCGCGCGCAGCACGCCCGCACCGTTCTGGATCAATTGGCCGCCGCGGTTGTGCAATGCGTCGGCGTCGATGGCGATCTGCGCGGCACTCAAGGTGCTGTGGTCGAGGTCGACCTGGCCTGCCTGCAGGGTCAGCGCGCCGTTGCCGACGATGTGACCGCCGGCGCCATCGAAGGCATCGGCAGCGATGTGCAATCCACCGGCGCCTGCGTGCTCGATCGTCCCGCCGGCGTTGACGAGAGTGGCGGCACGCAACGTCAGGTCCAGGCCGTTGCTGGCGATGCGGCCCGCGGTGTTGTCGAGGCGCCCCGAAACGGCGATGCCTGTGCCGCCAGGGCCGGTCTGAACGATCGCGCCGCCCTGGGTGTTGGCGATGTTCGAGGCCTCGATCTGCAACTGTCCGGCGTTCAGCATGCCGCCGTCGTTCACGAGCGTCTGTGCCCCTTGCGCATTGGCGCGGATGCCCAGCGTGCCGGTGCCGGTGAGCGTGGCCTGGCTCGTCGTGACGTCGCCCTGTGTTGCAGTGACGGCGAGGTTGGCCGCATGGGTCTTGCTCTGCGACAGATCGACCGAAGTGCCCTCCATCATGATATCGCCTGCAGCCAATTGGGTGCCATGCGCGCTCAACGCTTTCGAGGCCGTGATGCGCAGGTCACCTGTATCGGCCAGATGGCCGTCGGAACGAATGCCCGCGCCCATGACACTGCCGGTGCCGGCTTGAAGCGCGCCGACCGTCAGTTGCGCATGACGTCCAGCCGTGAGCGTGCCGTCGTTGGCGAGTACGTCGCTCACGGTCAATGCGGCGTCGCGGCCGCTGCGCACCATGCCGGTGTTGGTCATGCGCGCCGCCTGGAGCGTCAGGTCCTGGCCTGCCGCCAGCGCGCCGCGCGTGTTGTCCATGTCGCCACCTGCGACAAGACTCGCATCGCCCTCGCTGGTCAACGTGCCGTCGGTGTTGCGCAGGTCGCCCGTGCTCGCGATGCGCAGGCTGCCAGCCTGCAGCTTGCCGCCGCTGTTGTCGAAGCTGCCCACGTCGGCGCTGAAGCCGCGCGCCACGTTCAAGGTCCCGCCCGCGTTGCTGAAGCGCTCGCCGCGCACGGCCAGCGTGCCCACGCTCAGGCTGCCGCCGCTGTTGTCGATGCGTGGCGTGTCCAGGCCGATCTCGCCGCCCGCATAGATGCGGCCGCCGTCGTTGAGCAGGCGCCCGGCAGCGTTGATGGCGCCCGGGCCCGTAGCCGCCGCGGGCAGTGCCGGTGAAGCCTCCGCAACCACCGTACCGCCGGTGCCCGGGGTCGTGGCGGTGCCGGTGCTGGGCGCGACAGATCCACCGCTCGATGGGTTGGCTGGTGTGCCTGGCCCCCCACCACCCGCCTCCGGCTGCACCGCCACCGGCTCCGCCCCAATGGACCCGCCCGCCGTGTTGCTCAGCACCGGCGCCGTGATCGCAAGCTCGCGCGTGCCCGCCTGGCGGATCGTGCCGCCGCGGTTGTCGATGTCGCCTGCGCTTTTGAGCTCGACCTTCGCGCCTTCGAGCGTGCCGATGTTCTCCAGCCGCCCCGCCGCGGTGACGACCAGCCCCCCGACCCCCGCGCCGATGTGGCCCGCATTGCGCACGCCCAGCCCGGCCTCGGTGCCGATCAATGTGATCTTGCCCGCGTACATGCCGCCCAGCGCCGCCACGTCGAGCGCGAAGACAGGTGTGGGGCCCGTGGGCGTGGCCTGTGCCTGCGCACTGCCGTCCACCGCGACCTGGTTCGCGCCGGCCACGACCTTCAGCTCGTTGGCCCAGACCCCCGCGTTGAGCTGCACCGCCCGCGCCAGGATGGCCGCGTAGTCGGTCTTGCTGGCATCGAGGCCCGCGCCTTCGATGTTCACCGTGCCGCCTCGCACCAGGAAGCTGTCGAGCCCGCCGTGGGCGTTGAACTGCGGCGTGCCGGTGGTCAGCGTGGCGCGGCTCGCGTTGATGAAGCCGCCGCCGTTGACCTGGATGCCCGCGGGGTTGGCGATGATCACTTCGGCGCGCTGGCCCGCGACTTCGACATAGCCGCGCAGCTGGCTCGGGTTGGCGCTGTTCACCTCGTTGAGGATCACGCGCGCGCCGCCGCCGGCGAGCCAGGGGTTGCCCTGCACCCAACCGCCCAGCTGGGTCTGGGCGTTGGTGCGGCTGTTGTTGAGGATCA
>Ga0182008_10000140_pt1 | contig 55575 bp, 34 predicted proteins | sample Sormic07211129_1_FD_120482 | JGI IMG/M metagenome (GOLD analysis project Ga0182008, IMG submission 120482) | Rhizosphere microbial communities from Sorghum bicolor, Mead, Nebraska, USA - 072115-129_1 metaG | ecosystem: Host-associated > Plants > Roots > Rhizosphere | place: USA: Nebraska...
AGGTGGGGGGAAAATCGCGCTGAAAAGTAAGGACAAATATGTATCTTCAGAAAATGGCGCTGCAACCGGGATCACCTGCAACAGAACAAGCATTAGCGATTGGGAAAAATTTGACTGGGTAGTAAACGCTAACGGAAAAATTTCGCTAAAAGGAAATAATGGCAAGTACATTTCTTCTGAAAACGGCCAATCGGCCATGAAATGCAACCGCGATACGATTTCTGGCTGGGAAACTTTTTCACTGGAATAATTGCCGGGGGAAGTGTTTAAGCATATTAAAGTATTAAGATAATGGGTTGCTCTTACAGGGGCAACCCCTCATCAGATTTTTTTGGAAAATAAAAAAACTGGCAGTTTTCAATCAATCAGCCCACGAAAGCGTGTGTATTACGGAATTGACACTAACTCGTAACAGGGGTTAAGATTTATTTAAAAGAAAAAATAATAACGTTTAGGTCACTGTCATTTTTCATTGAAAAAGCATAAAAAAAGGGAAAGATTTTTGTGATGCTCAAATAAATAGATTTATATTTGTGTAGTAACGAATTATCATGGCAGTTTATCACAAACCAGTACCAAAAGGTGTTAGATTAAAATGGGCACCGCTGAAAGAAGCGAGAAGTGTGGGCTTTTCCCGTGGTATTGTTCAGGGCACTTGGGTAGTGCGATCATCTGAGGTAGGGCATCCTGTGAATCCATCAGATACATCTAAATGTTCGGTTACAGAGTCATCGAATAAAAATTATTTAATTCCTTGAGATTTGACGTTCCCGGATATCCATTAAATTTTATTCAAAAGGAACCTTGTAAAGATGTCTCGGCTCACGAATTCACATACATTTATAAATTTCGCTCATCAGTAACAGGGTATAATTACATACTTCGTGCAGATTACCATAACGAAGATGTATTCGGTATTAAATTTTATGCTCAACCCCATAAGCATAGTGATCTGAAATATTCCAAGATTACGAATAGAGGTGATGTTCCGAATATCTTAGTGAGTTGTTTGAGTGTAGTTCCTATTTTATTAGCACAACATCCAAAAGCTTCCTTTGGCTTCATCGGCTCTCGAACTGTTGACAAAGCGTCACAACGCGTTGAAGGCCATCAGAATACACAACGTTACAGGATTTATAAAAAATTGGTCAAGGAGAAAATAGGAGAATTAACTTTTGAGCATGTCGATTACGAACAGCTTAGTGGCTACTTATTACTAAACAGAGCGGCTGGAGATCTACAAATAAAGGAATCAGCTATCGTTGATATGTTTACTGAAACTTACAACAATCTACTGGACGTTTAATTTCATCAAAACTTACAAGAACTTGAACTGCCAAAAGACTTGAGATAGTGAAGCAGTGATTTATCTCACATTTCGAAAAACTGACTGATAAAATGGCCTGGTTACGCACTATCTCAGACCTTTATAAGGAATTTTATCATTGATTTTTTGCTTCAAATAAGTAGCCCAATATCGCAGTTGGCGATATGGGTTGAATTTTGGCTAGGATATCAACCTAAATTTCTATCAATGGCATATCGCTATTAAGCATAACTTTCCCTTATGTATTTTTTAGGATGAACCTCGCTTTTTTATAGCAGATACGCGCTGTGAAATCTTTTTAAATATCCTCACGATCCAGTATAATCCTGTACAATTCTGGCCAGATGTTTTCAGCCGCAATTTGGTATCCTTCTTTAAGTGGATGTACGCCATCGTACATATTTAATGAACGAACGCCTGCTACATTTTTTAAGAATGACTGCACCAGCGAAATTCCGTTTTTTTCAGCCAGTGCCGAAAATATAGCCGAATAATCACCATGATGCAAGCCTGTTGCCCAATCGGGAAGTTCGATGCCTAATAGGAGTATGGATGCTGACGGACATGTAGATTTGACTTTGCTGATGATGAGCTGCAGGTTGGATAGAATCAGCACCGGACTAATGCCACGCAGGAAATCATTGGCACCCAGTTCAAGGATAAAAATCGCTGGTTTTTCGTTCAGGGCTCGGTCAAGTCGGGCCAGGGCAGAAGTCGTAGTGTCGCCACTCACGCCGGCGTTGATGACGCTGTAATTTAGTCCCAGATTTTTTAATTTTTCGTGAATGAGTGCCGGAATAGACTCTGTTGAAGGGTTTTTAAGTCCATATCCCGCCACGAGGCTATCGCCAAAAAAAACTATTTTGTGTTCCATTTACCATTTCCGTTTAATAAGTAATGCACCAAGCACTAGTCCTGCGCCGAGGGCTACGTATTTACGGTGCGCTTTGGGTTTTCCAGGAATTCCCCATCCTCCATGGACCGAATTCCCATAGACCACCGGATTAAAAATATTGCCATTTGTGGGTTCAATGGCTTTTGCATGTTTGAGGTAGGTACGGATAACGCTTCCTGCGATCGTGGTGGTCAGGCTTGGGAACAAGGCACGGGATAGGCGCATCAATATCGAAAAACTGCCCACCATTTTTTCGGATTTTGGGTTTAGCGAGAGTTTGAATATCTCACGGGCCAGGCGGTTAGGGTCGTAAACTATCGGGCCCGGTTTAAGCGCCTTGCCGGTGTAATTTGCCGCATGCTGCATGCCTGCGTATCCAGAAAGCCGGGAAAGGCATCACATACATGAATGCCTGGATATTCCCGAAGTTCGGATTTTAATGAGGCAAAAAAGCCGCGAAGACCAAACTTAGCAGCAGAATAACCAGCACCGAAGGGTACAGGCAGGAACCCGCCGATGGAGATATTATTGATCAGGATACCGAAATCTTGTTTTTTGAAATAGGGTATTACCGCGTGGGCACCATGCATATAACCCAAAAGATTGGTTTTGATCACCTGCTCACTGACCTCCATGGGTGTTTGATCGAAGCTGCCAATAGCGAGTACACCTGCATTATTGACCCATACATCAATACCAGTACCGATATTTGCAGCTGTTGCCGCCAGGTTGAGCACCTGATGATAATCAGCGGTATCACAAGCAACGCATTCTGCCTTTCCGCCGAGACTTTCGCATTCTGCCGCGAGGTCTTTTAGCGCATCGATATTCCTCGCAGAAATCACCACCCTGTCGCCGTTTGCCGCAAAGGCCAGCGCTATGGCCCGTCCGGCACCGCTGGATGCGCCGGTGATGACTACTGTTCTCGCGGTTCTTTTTATGTTTTGATCCTGTTCCATATTTACCTAACTGTCTTTAAAAGATGAATGTTTTGGCAGACCTCATTTTTGATAGTAAGTTTTTGTTTACCAAATCATCTGAGGTAAAATTTAACCGGTTTGCACAGGCAATAGTTGGATAACTGTAATTTCTTTTTTCTATGCACATTACCTCCAGTGTATACGAATTGTTCACAATCCTTATTTAAAATAACCGGGGTTTGGCCAAGTCTGTTTGTTCATTAGTTTAATGTGGATAGAATTCAATTTCACCATATATTTTAGCTTAGACGGTTATAGCATAATGAAGTGTTGAAGATCTAATACTTAAATGTAATTTTAAAATTACAATACCGATTTTTAAGTATTTTAAAATATGTATGATTAATTATTTTAAAATATTCTTAAAAATTGTAAATTTACTTATTCGGTAACGCTTTCAACTCGGTTCGTGTTCAGTTAATCATCCAAATCACAGGTGACCTGTATGGCATTTATCAGAGCCCAAACTTCAGTTTATATCGTACTGTATTAACTGTTCACAATTTCAACCTATCAATTCATTAAACTTATGGAAAACCCATCTTTTGATGCTTATCAACAGGTCTTTGGCCTGGCCTGCATCGCCAACCGGGCCGGAGGTTACAACGGCACCGGTGATAAGTTACAACAACAATTGCAGTATGATTTATCTTTTTATTTAAACGGTGTTCCACCTGTTGAAGTAATGGGGCAAACCGCACCTTCGGTAGCCGATCCATCGGTAACTGCTACACTCGGCAACTGGAACTTGGTGTGGGGCCCTGCACTCATTGAGGAGACGCAAAATGGGAAACCTACTGGTGTTGCTGATAATGCGCTATTTGTCGCTCAGTGCGATGCCGTAGCTTATCTAGGTGGCCCTACTCTGCCAACTTATGTTGTAGCCATAGCCGCAACTAATCCGGCATCGCTTTACGACTGGGAAACTGAAGATTTTTCGGTGGCTCAGGTGGTAAACTGGACAAACTACAATCCAGCGCTGTTTTCGCCATCTGCATATAACGGAACTGATCCCTATATCTCCAATGGAACTGCAACAGGCATTAAAATATTACTCGGACTTGTCAGTCCCCCTAAGGCCGTATCACCCAATACCACACTTGAAACCTTTATCGCTAGTTTGAATCCTGGGCAGCAAAGTGCAATCGTATTTTGCGGACATAGTCTTGCGGGTGCGCTTTCTCCAACGCTCGCCCTTTATTTTAAACAACATAACAAACTAGATGCCTTTAGTGTATCATTGGTTTATCCTACAGCTGGTCCAACACCTGGAGAAAGTGCATTCGCCAGTTTGTTCAATAGTACATTCCCTTCGCTGCCTGACGGATGGGTTGCTCAGACCGGTGATTACCAGAGCTGGAATACGATGCACTGGAATACGCTTGATGTTGTGCCCCACGCTTGGCATGAATCGGATTTGCAGCAGATCGCCCTGATCTACGGTCAATCCACTCATTTCTTGACCAAGAACACACTTAACACGCTTCAGCGACTGGTGATTAAAAGGGCGGCCACATCAGGCGCGAACTATACCAGAATTCAGAACCAATCCCTGCCCGGAACACTTCAACATTCAGATAAATCCTCAGCGAAGATCAGCACCCCGCCCAAGACAATGAAGGATTATATCACTCAACTCTTCCTCCAGCACGTTAGCCTTTATTCGGGTATACCAGCACAGCAGGATAGTCCGGCTGTAAAAGGGCTCATTCTGCCACAACCTTTACCACAGCCAGTTTATAAACCAGGTAAAAAGTTGGTTCATGGTGTGAAAGCTGTCTCCAGGTTAGAAATAATCATCAGGATTATGGAGCAAATTTTGGCCTGGATTGCATCTTATGCCACTTCAGTGGATGGAACACAGCTGGAAAATGAACAAAAAAGTGGTAATAATAAATATTAAAAATTATAAATCATCTCTCTTATCAAATGAAAAAAACAGATCATCACCATACATATGGTTGCACCTGCGGTTGCAAAAATCCAATAGTTGAAATTTTAAAACACAAGCTTTTCAGTAAAGAACATATCGAAAAGCTAACCGCTCATCTCCCAAAAAGTAAACCTCTTGCGGCTTCGGCAAAAGCGATTCTCTATTCGGGAGGAACGATCAGGCCGATGGTAAATGGCGATGCCGGCATACTTGAATCGATCGGTATTGCTCAGGGATTTGTTGTTGCAAGTGGTTCCTATGCAAAAGTAAAAGCGGCAATGGATAGCAAATACAAAGATGCTTATCAGCATATTGTGCTGGATAAGGCTCAAACCCTGATTCCCGGGATGTTTGAACCTCATGTTCATACCGTTTTTTCGGGTATGATGGCTTCATGGATCGACGTAAGCCCTTTTGAAGGACAGGATCTTAGAAAATTTTACACTAAAAAGTGGATATCAGAAATTTTGTCTTCCGCCCTTGAGACTTCTTCAGACAGCGTGTTATTGGCTACCGGACTTGACCCTGCACTTATTCAGCCGCAAAGCGGAAAAAACTTTTCGCAGATCGATAATGTGTTTCTAGATAAGGTGAGCACAGATAAACCGATACTCATCATGAGTGCATCTGGACATACCATCTATGCCAATTCACCTGCTCTTCGCGAAATTTACAATACCCAGAAAGGGAAACCAGCCATGCACGACTATCATAGTGCTGATGAATACATTGCCAAAACACATGGATTACTGGAAGAAGAGCCCATGATGATGCCCGCGGTAACGACCTTTCAGGACGCAATTTCGATAAAATCACTGGATATCGTCAAAAACATGGATGCGTTCTTCCGACAGGCTAACTCAAGAGGTGTCACCTCCATGTATGATGCACTAATCAACCATATGTATGTTCCCTATCTTGAAAAATACCTGGAGGCAAGACAGTTATCTGTACGTTTGGGCGGAGCCCTGTACTGCGAAACATTAGAGGCCGCAAAGGCCTTGCCGCCATACCGGCAGCCGGGAAATTATCTGGATCTGTACCTGGGGCATGTCAAAATTGTATCTGATGGATCTAATCAAGGACTTACCGGATACCAGTCTGAACCCTATTCGGTAATACTTGAAAAAGATCACGCTTGTGGTATATTCAATTTTTCAAGTCAAGATGCCTATCAAAAGGTGGTTGATGAGGTTATATTGGCAAAAGGCTGGCCCATTATGATTCATGCAAATGGAAATAAAGCCATAACAGATACCATTGCAGCCTTCGGTAAGGCATTAGCGAAATATAAGGGGCCTGAACTCCGGAACCGGATTGAGCATTGTTCGCTTCTGGAGCAAAATAGCATAGATGAAATGGAGAAATGGAAGCTTTCGCCCAGTTTTTTGATCGGCCACGTGGGTTACTGGGGCGATGTATTTGAGAAAGTAATATTTGAAGGGCAGTATTTGCCAGAAAATAATGAACCTAAGGTATTTTCCCTCGATCGTTGTGGATCTGCGGCCAAAAAGCTGCGCATCTCCCTACATAGCGACCATACCGTTACCCCGCTTGGGCCATTAAGAATGATGGAACAATCCATTACCCGTGTAATGGAAGCGAACGAAAATGCATGGCCGTTAAATGTGCTGAATACCGAAGAACAACTTTCAAATGAACAGGCACTTAAAGCGGTCACCTATGATGCTGCCTGGCAATGTTATGCCGATAGCTGGGCCGGAAGTCTGGAGGAAGGAAAATTTGCCGACTTTGTAATCCTGGAGAAGGATCCGATTACAATGCCAAGTAAAGATGCCAGTATGAACATGCGAAATATCAAAGTGCTGGAAACCTGGCTTGGCGGGGTAAAGGTTTATACCAGTAGGCGACCTATTAAGGGATAGCTGATCAGGCAGGCTGATGCTCAGTCTTCATAGTTATAAAATGAAATCTCAATAATGTTTTTTCTCTATTTTTAGATGAAGCTGTATCATCAGCATAAAATTATCATCCCAAGCTTGCTGAATTTTCGGGCAGGCAAGCGGATAACCTCTCTGACATATCATCTTTGGTCTACAAAGCCCAACATGAATCAGATGTGAAATTACAATTGATGATACAGTTTTTTTTTAAATGACAAGACTAAGATTTTTCTGAAAGGAAACTTTATCGGTCATTAAATACCAAAATTTTACTTCGCCTTATTTAATCTATGTCCCAGGAAGTAATGGTATAATGCTTAGTCATTTGCATTTCAAAACTGTCTGTTATAAAATAAATTCCTTCTGATATTGTTCAAATTCAAAACAATAAGATCATTTAAGAGGTATATGCACTACTAAATTTATTTAAATATGGAAAATCATACGATGCTGCAGTACTTTGAATGGTATTATCCGAAAGATGGAAGCCTTTGGAAGAAAGTACAACAAGATGCTGCTAAATTAAAAAAAATGGGAATAGATTCCATTTGGTTGCCTCCGGCACATAAAGGTATGGAAGGCAAAGATTCGACTGGCTACGATTCTTACGACTTATATGATCTTGGCGAGTTTGACCAAAAAGGAAGTATTGCCACTAAGTATGGAACTAAAGAGGAATATTTGCAGGCGATCAAGTCAGCTCAGGAAGCTGGTATAAATGTTTACGTAGATATTGTGCTGAACCATCTTGGCGGAGCAGATGAACATGAGCCGGTGATGGTGCGCAAGGTAAACCCCGAAAACAGAAATGAATTTATATCGGAACCTTTTGAGATCGACGCTTATACCAAATTTACCTATCCTGGCCGTGGCGGAAAATATTCTGAATTTAAATGGGATTTTCAATGCTTTACAGGGGTAGATTACGATGCCCGTACGGAGGAGTCTGCTGTGTATAGTATTCAAAACCAGTATGGTGAAGGATGGGAGAATGTGCTCGATACCGAAAACGGAAATTATGATTACCTGATGCTTACCGATATCGATTTTCGAAATCCTGCAGTAAGGGAAGAACTCAAGCGATGGGGCATGTGGTTTTACCAGACTACAGGTTTTGATGGATTGCGTTTGGATGCGATCAAACATATGCCTGCTGATTTTTATAATGAATGGCTGGACTACCTTCGGGCTGAAACAGGCAAAGAACTGTTTACGGTAGGAGAATATTGGTCGCCATACGATCCGCAGGCCATGCTTGATTATATCGATGCTACCCAGGGCCGTATGTCGTTATTCGATGCCAGCCTTCAGGCTAATTTCTCTCATGCCAGTAAGGAGGGCGAGCAATATGACCTGAGCACCATTTTGAATGGATCGCTGGTTTCATCCAGACCAGAGCTGGCCGTAACATTGGTTGAAAACCACGATACCCAGCCCCTTCAATCTTTAGAGCAGACGGTAGAACCGTGGTTCCGTGCACATGCTTATGCAATCATTTTACTTCGGGAAGCTGGATATCCTTGCGTTTTTTATGCAGATGTATATGGATCGGCTTATACCGACAAAGGAGACGATGGAGAGGACCATGAGGTAACCATGGCTGCACTTCCTCAGCTGGAGGCATTGCTCCAGTTAAGAAGAACATTTGCCTATGGTTTTCAGCGCGATTATTTTGACCATCCAAGTTGCATTGGCTGGACACGCGCCGGAGATGAAGCGCACAAGGGATCGGGCCTTGCGGTGATTTTATCAAATGGTGAAGCGGGAAGTAAGCGTATGGAAATGGGCGCTGCGTTTGCAGGCAAAATTTTTAGCGACTATCTGGGGCATTGCGACAGAGAAATTACCATCGGTGAAGATGGATGGGCAGAATTTTATTGTGAAGCAGGCTCGGTGTCAGTTTACACCGTGAAAGCAAATTGATTAATGTTCAGCCTGGAAATCCGAAAATAGACATAAACTGAACTCCGGCCATTTTGTCCTATGGATTTCATACATCAGAGCTTACAACATTAATAATCCTTCTGAATAATATCTTCTGGGAATAAATGATGAGTTTGTATCATAAGTAGTAATTCAGCTCAGATTTTGTACGTTGAGCCTGTCGAAATGCTTTTTATTTAATCAAGTTGCTTCGACAGGCTACCATTGACAGGCTTGAATAGAATGGCCGTCATCCGATAACGAATTATCGGATCACAATCCTGCCTAACTGAATTTGCTCCACCGCTCAGGATCTCACCATCACGCATAATTAAATCGCCAAATGGTCCCCTTTTAACGATCGGAGCTTCTGCTCCAATAATTCAATGGCTTTTGCCATAAACTTTTCTTGTATTTCCATCCTAAAACAATATCGATCTTTGCTGTTGGTTTTAAGGATCATACTGGGCACAATGCAGACTGGTAAGTGCTTTGTCTGCAAACGTTGTATAAAGCATGATGTATAGCTAACTTTTATAGCAGGCAGATAAAAAGGGAAAAATATGATACGGCTTGCTGGCATCAATTCTCAATAGGCAATAGCCTAGCAGACGCGCGAAATTCTGTTCAATTTGCGCTGATCAAAAGTTCTCCTGCTAGCCACTTAATTGTTCATTTTATTCATTGAAGTTCGCCGGAAATCTATTCCAGATATCGTTCCGTTGATACAGCTTTCAAACCAAACTATAAGCTAATCATCATGAAACGACTACTTTTGTTAACCTGTTTAACCTTATGCTGTTTGTCGTTGTGTGCTCAGGTTCCGCCCGCTGGAACAGGATGTTATTATAACGGAAGGTTATATTATCAGAATGTCCAACCCACTCCAACTTCTGGTTTTAATTACCGGTATCAATATGATCCCAATTATTATTATGAATTATCTTGCACAAATAACCAGTATGCCAGTCTTGGAGGAGTACTGACCGTTGGCTTTTTCAATACGCCTGTAAACTGTGGTACCAGCAACAGCTATTTTGCCAATACCGGAGTGATGTATTATTATAATGTAGTAAACTGTGAGCTTGATTATCTTATTTCATTTTTACTCATCCCGCTATCGGTAGTTGGAGCGGCTTTTATTAAAAGAAATGTCAGCAGAAACGGTTGATGTTAGTGATTAGTCTCTTTTTTTTGGCGTGGTTAAATTTCATCGCAGCGCATTCTTAGCGTTCATACTTTTCTTTAATAATACAAACAAAATCATGATGGTTTGGTAAAGCTACTTAGTTAAAGTTGATACAAATCGACAAAATGTTGAACAGATAATAAATTCAGTATTCCTTTACTTTGATTTCAATTAACCAAATAGCAAACCTTACTGCAATTTCCTCAACCAGCAACACCATGCTTTTTGCAGTTTCAAAATGTATTATGAGAAAACAGATATTTATTTCAGACAGCTAATCATCAACGCATTAAAAATCACTAACCAGGGAGAATAAAAACTAAATTGATATGATGCTCAACAATTACCCATCTGTTTTGAATGCTTTTCTTGTTCGGTAAACCGCAACAGAACGGTGTTTGTCTGTAACCGCAAAAGATGACCATTATCTATGGCTGTTTTACAGTTTAAAACCAATCAGCCAGCAGTATCGCTTAGCGAGAGCCACAAGATGTTTTTAAGCGCTACCGAATGGTAATTAACATTCGGTAACCCATAAGCTGTTTGTAAATACGTTTTATTGCTGTTTTTGATGTTCAGGGTTGCCGTAAAAGAACTATTCGCTGATCGGGCGTAACCGCACTTAGTTAAGATCAGGTTGGTTCAGTCAATACCTGCTATCTGCACTGTATATCGTGGCAACGGGAAATGCTTTGCCCAAAATTTCAGCAATACTGTTTTCGACTGCTTTCCAGCCAATTCCTGCAATGATCAAATCCTGGCATCAATAAATTTACCCCTGGTTAATGTATGTTATACGCATGTATTAGCGTAAGTAAGCAACGTACCACCAATAAGCAACAATTTAATTATGCAAACCGGTTCCAACCCCGGGAAAAAGACAGGTGTATATGAAAACTAAACAAAATGTTAAAACCCTGCGCCGGCAAATCCAATGGATATTGCTTGGGCTGATGACACTTTCCTTAACACAGTGTAAACAAGAAAATTTGCATCAAGAGGATGCTTATGATTCATCAAAAGAAGTGCTGATTACTGGGTTTTACCCTAAACAGGGTGGAGTAGGAAATAACCTCATCATTTATGGTAGTAATTTTGGAAATGATATTGCTAAAATAAAGGTTACTATAGGCGGAAAAACCGCTAAAGTGATCGGGGTGAAAAATAACAGCATTTACTGTGTTATTCCCGAAGAAGCTTATGATGGCGATATTAAAATAACCATTCTGGATGGTAGCAATCAACAGCTCGCTCAAGCCATTTCAAAAGAAGTGTTTTCCTACACCAGAAAATTGCTGGTTTCCACATTTTTAGGTAAATATTATCAGGTAGCATCTAATTTTGAAGAAAAAGAGGGGCCTTTTAATGATTGCGGGGCATTTAAAGGGATTACGTGGCTTACACTTGATCCCAAAAACCCAAACCGCCTCTACTTTTCAGCAGATGTAAATAGTTGTCGCCTCATTGATTTTGAAAAGAAATATGTAAGTTATTTCAGGACAGATCTCGACCGGGTATCCATTATCAATTGGCGTATTGACGGCAATCAGGATATGATTGTTTCGCACAACCACTCCAGCGATACGAAAAATGGAAATTACATTTTCAGCCGTGAATCGAATTTTCTGCAAAAGAAAGCAATTGAAGTTTACGCCCGTGGGGTAAATGGTACTATGGTACACCCACAGAATGGCGAACTCTACTATTCAAGGTTTAGGGCCGGCGATATCCGCAGGTATGATTTTAATACCAGGGAGGATAAACTGGTGTTCTCCAACCCTTACAGTGCCGTAGCTGTGTACATGGTAATGCATCCCTCGGGCGATTATGCCTATCTGGTTGAATACGATAAGCACTTTATTATGCGTACCGATTATGATCGTGCTACCAGGACATTTAAAACGCCTTATACCATTTGTGGGGCGGCAGGTACTGCCGGCTATGCAGATGGAATAGGTACCAACGCCAGGTTAAACAACCCGGTGCAGGGTGTGTTCGTAAAAAATCCTGATTATGACACTGCAGGGGGAGACCAATACGATTTCTATTTCTGCGATAAAGCCAACCATGCCATCCGTACTTTAACACCACAGGGAAGGGTAAGCACCTTTGCCGGGCGAGGCAATAATGGTACAAGTGGTTATGCCGACGGCGATTTACGTACCGAGGCCCGTTTCAATAATCCCCAGGCCATTACCTATGATGAAACCAGGAAATGCTTTTATATCGGCGATACGGGAAACTGGATTATCCGCAAAATAGCTAAAGAAGAATAATTTTTAAATACACCACATATAATGATGAGATTTATTTTATTAACCTGCCTTTTGATGCTTGGAATTTCCTTTAATATTTTGGCGCAGGAGGTAATTGTAAAAGGCACGGTAACCGACGAGAAAAAACTGCCCATTCCAGGGGTAAGTATCTCGGTAAGTAACCTGCCCGGACTGGGGGCCATTACAGATGGCGAAGGGAGATTCAGTATCAAAATGCCCGCCTATCAAACCCTTGTGTTTTCTTACGTGGGCTACGAGAAGAAAGAAGTTTTGGTGAAAGAACAACGATTAGTAAACGTAATTTTAAAAGAATCGGATGCCAGCGTGCTCAATGAGGTGGTGGTAACGGCTACAGGCGCCGAAAAAAAGATTGCCATTACAGGCGCCATTACCACGGTAAATGTCGATCAGCTAAAATCCAATCCGTCAACCTCAATGGCTGATGCACTCGCTGGGGTGGTACCAGGCATACAAGCCATGCAAACTTCAGGGCGGCCGGGCAGCATTTCCGAATTCTGGGTGCGGAGCATCTCAACTTTCGGTGCCAGTAATGCGGCTTTGGTATTGATTGATGGTTTTGAACGGGATATGAACGAGATCAATGTGGAGGATGTAGAATCCTTTTCCGTGTTGAAAGATGCGTCAGCAACCGCTATGTATGGCAGTAGAGGGGCAAATGGGGTAATCCTGATTAAAACCAAAAGGGGAAAAGAGGGTAAGGTGAATATCAATGCAAAAGTAGAAGGCTTTTACAATACACTTACTAAACTACCGGAGTTTGTTGATGGTTATACGTATGCTTCAATGGCCAATGAAGCAAAAATTGTACGTAATCAGGAACCCCTGTTCTCAAAGCCGGAACTGGAAATCCTACGTCTGGGGCTCGATCCAGACCTCTTTCCGAATGTAAACTGGATGGATGTGGTGCTGCGAGATGCAGCCAAGAGTCAACGCAGTATGCTTAACCTAAGCGGGGGCGGAAAAACGGCACGCTATTATTTGTCGGGAAGCTACCAGAACCAGCAAGGGATGTACAAGGTGGATGATGCCCTGAAAGATTATAATACCAATGCCAGTTTCAATAAATACACTTACCGTTTGAGCGTAGACATGGACATTACCAAATCTACCCTGTTAACCGTAGGGGTATCGGGCTCGCTGCGAAAACAAAACGACCCTGGGGTGGGTAGTGATGCCATCTGGACGGCGCTGATGGGCTATAATGCCATCACCTCACCGCTCCGGTACTCGGACGGCAAAATCCCCGCCAGTGATGATGGCGACACTAATCCGGATAACGATATGGATCGTTTTAACCCTTGGGTACAGGGTACCATGACCGGTTACAACGAAAGCTGGAGCAACAACATTCAAACCACGCTAAACCTAAACCAGGGGCTCGATTTTATTACCAGGGGACTCCGTTTTGTTGGGCGTTTCGGGTATGATACCTACAATAATAATTACATCAGGCGGTATAAGTTTCCTGAATTGTGGAGTGCTAACCGTTACCGGAATACCGCAGGCGAACTGGTATTTAAGCGCATTAAAGAAGAACAGAAAATGACACAAACGGCTGGCTCTGACGGTAACAAAAATGAATTTTTTGAATGGGAAACCCATTATAACCGAAGTATTTCCTCACATAATTTCGGTGCGGTAATCAAATATAGTCAGGCCTCGAGAGTATTTACCCAAAATATTGGTACAGATCTTAAAAACGGCATTGCCCGCCGCAACCAGGGCTTTGCAGGCCGTATGAATTACAACTGGAATTCGAGATACTATGTAGACTTTAATTTTGGGTATACCGGATCGGAGAATTTTCATAAAGATTACAGGTTTGGCTTCTTTCCGGCTATTTCTGGTGCATGGAATGTGGGCGAGGAGCCTCTGGTCAAAAAGTTGGGCTGGGTAGATATGTTTAAAATCCGCTATTCGTATGGCAAAACCGGAAATGATAATTTAGGCAATATTCGCTTTCCTTATCTCTACAGCTTAGAACAGATGATGGCAGTTGGCTATAATTTTGGCGATTTCGATTCTTCAAATCCCTGGACAGGTATCCGTTATTCATCAGTAGCCTCGCCAAATGTAACCTGGGAAGTAGCGACGAAACAGGATCTTGGAATTGATTATGCTTTGTTCCACGATAAAATTAGCGGTACGGTAGATTATTTCAGGGAAAGACGCGACGGCATTTACATGAGCCGGAATTTCCTTCCGGGATTTGTAGGCCTGGAGAATAATCCATCAGCCAATGTAGGTAAAGTTAAAGCCCACGGATTTGATGGAAGTTTTACTTTCAAACAGAAGCTCAATAACGTCGATTTTACACTTCGCGGCAATGCTACTTACAGTAAGAATGAAATTATAGAAAGGGATGAAGAAAACACCATTTACAGCTATAAGCTTCAGGAAGGGCACCGGGTAGACCAGGCAAGGGGCCTAATAGATTTAGGCCTGTTTACCGATTATAACGATATCCGTAACAGTCCGCGGCAAAGTTTTGGCGAAGTAATGCCTGGCGATATCAAATACAAGGATATCAATGGCGATGGCATTATTGATGATAACGATATTGTGGCTATTGGAGCAACTACCCGCCCTAATTTTACCTATGGCTTTGGCCTTTCAACAAGCTGGAAAGGGCTGGATATCAATGTGCATTTTCAGGGCGTAGGCAAATCGACTTATTTTATCAATGGCTCTTCGGTTTATATGTTCAGCTTAGGCCAGAACTGGGGAAATATTTTAAGCGATATTGCCGATAGTAACCGTTGGACTTTAGGCGTCAATGAAGATCCCAATGCCGATTATCCGCGTTTGACGTATGGCCCAAATGCCAATAATTACAGGGCATCAACATTTTGGCTCAGGGATGGTTCCTATCTGCGTTTAAAAACATTGGATATTGGCTATTCATTACCTAAAACGCTGGTAAACAAAGCGCATCTAAACAATGTCCGTTTCTTTTTGATCGGCACCAACCTGCTTACGTTCAGTAAGTTTAAACTTTGGGATCCGGAGTTGGGAAGCTCAACCGGCAAAGTGTACCCACTGAGTAAAACACTATCATTAGGCGTATCAGTTAATTTATAAGCGATGAAGAATTTAAAAAAAACAATGGTGGCATCAAGCTTATTGATCGCTATTGTCACTATGAACGGGTGTAAGAAATTTCTCGACTCCGATTATCTTTTTGATGAAAGGCTAACCACAGAAGAGGTTTTTACCAATCCCGATTATGCAAACAGATGGCTTGCACAGGCATACTCTTTTTTAGGCAGCAACTATATGCAGGATGTGAGCAGCAAAAAAGCGATACCTTTTAATTTTGCTGATGACATGTATTATGGTGATGAAAGTGATGGCTATAAAAGATGGAAAAACGGGCAGTATACCGAAAACGGGCTGAATGGTGAAAGTAAAGAAATATGGAATACAGCTTATAAAGGAATCAGGCAGGCATCTATTTTTATTAATAACATCGATATCAACACCAAATTTACAGCAAAAGAAATTGCGGATTTAAAAGGGCAGGCCCGATTTTTAAGGGCATACTTTTATTGGGTATTGCTGCGTACTTATGGTCCTGTACCCATTATAGCCGGCGAGGGTATCGATTATACCAAAGAGTATGATGATATTGCCCAGCCACGAAATTCTTACGAAGAATGTGCCGTTTACCTGTCCAACGAGCTGGCGGAAGCGGCCAAAGGGCTATCCGCCCAGCAGGGTATACAACAGGTGGCCAGGCCAACGCGCGGCGCGGCGCTGGCACTCAGGGCCAGGATATTGTTATATGCCGCAAGTCCGTTAGCCAATGGAAAAGCCCCTGCAGAAGTAGCGGGAGCGATGGTAACCAAAGATGGCAAACCCTTACTTTCGCGTACTTACGATGAATCGAAATGGGCAAGGGCCGCTGCTGCTGCAAAAGATGTGATGGATTTAGGGCAGTACCGCTTGTATGTGGCTTATAAAAGATCAACCGGAGATGCCGCTTACCCGGCAACGGTAACACCACCTTTTGACAGTAATTTTTCTAACAGTGCCTGGCCTTCTGGCTGGAACGATATTGATCCTTTCGAATCTTACCGCTCTTTATTTAACGGAACGGTTCCGGCTTACCAAAATCCAGAACTGATTTTTACCCATGGTCAAAATCAGGGCGGTGAAGGCATTAACGTGCTGGTACTGCATCAACTGCCACGCCTGGAAGGAAAAGGCTATAATTCCCATGGCATGACGCAAAAGCAGGTGGATGCCTATTATATGAACAATGGTAATGATATACCTGGAATGAACAGCATGTATGCCGGAAGGCCTGGTTATGAAGGGCGTTATAATTCGATACCCAGGGAATCGGGTTACGTCAAAAAAGAAGAATTGGCGAGCTATCCGGAATTGGGCCCACTTGGCGTAGGCGTAAACAAACAGTTCGCCAGGCGCGAGCCCCGGTTTTATGCTTCGGTTTCGTATAACGGTTCAACCTGGAATTTGTTGAATGCCGAAACTGTAAAAGACGAAAAGAATAATATGCAGATATTTTATTACAGGGGTGATCCTAATGGCTACAAAAATACTTCTTACTGGCCCAGAACAGGTGTGGGAATAAAAAAGTACATCCATCCCGATGACATCAGTAATGTAGCGGTAACAGCTTACGATCAAAGCAGGATGAAGCAAAAAGTCGACCCCGCCATCCGTTATGCAGAAGTCTTGCTGATCTACGCAGAAGCCTTAAATGAATTGAGTGGTTCTTATAATATCCCCTCGTGGGATGGGAGCAGGACACAGGGAATATCACGTAACGTTTCTGAAATGAAAAGAGGAATCCAGCCCATCCGTATCCGCGCCGGACTGGCTGACTACACCAGCCAGGTCTATGCTGATCCGAACCAGTTCCGCATAAAATTAAAGAGAGAACGGCAGATCGAATTTTTTGCGGAAGGGCAACGTTATTTTGATCTTCGCCGTTGGACAGATGCCCCTTCAGAAGAATCTGCGCCGGTTTATGGCTACAATGCTTATGCCACCAAAGCACAGGCAGACCTTTTTCATACCGTGGTAGAAACCCCTTCTTTGCCTTCCATTTTTACGCTTAAAATGTGGTTCTGGCCTATTCACTATGATGAATTAAAACGTAATAAATACCTCACCCAAAACCCGGGTTGGACAAATCCTGAATAACCCATTAGCTTTATAAACAATGAAACGTATATATCAACTAGTTTACATGATCATCACAGTGATATGTTGTGTATCATGTCGTGATGAGTGGAAAGAAGAACAATTCGTCCAGATGGCATCATTTAAATCCAATCCAACCACCCAGGGCGTAACCTGGTGTTACATCCGTTACAATGCCCAGGGAAAATTAAGATTTAACTTACCGGTTATTATCAGCGGCTCTACCCCAAACGTTAAAGACCGTACGATCCATATCGGTTTGGATTCTGATACCCTTGCCAAACTGAATCAGGAACAATATGGCCATCGCCAGGAATTGTATTTCAGGCAATTGGATAAAAATTATTACACCATGCCGCAAAGTATAACGGCGCCTGCAGGGGTAAGTACGGTTACCATACCGATTGATTTTACCTTGGGTAACCTCGATCAGGCTGATAAATGGGTATTGCCCCTGCAGATTTTAAGCGACCCTGCTTACGATTACCAGGCAAACCCAAATAAATATTATCGGAGAACAATGCTGCGCATCACTCCTTTTAACGATTACTCTGGCGAATATGGCGGTACCTTGTACAAAATATTTTTAGAGGGAGATACTGAGCCTTTAACCTTGAATACCCATAGGACATTTGTGGTAGATGATAAAACCATTTTTCTCTATGCGGGGATCAGGGATATAGATTACCTTGACCGCAAAAATTATAAGGTCTTCATCAAGTTTACCGATGAAAAGATAGATGTTCAAAAGAAGAAACTGGAAATCTGGAGCGACAATACGGCGAACAATAAATTTAAGGTAGGGGCTACAGCTTCTTATTATACCAGAGATGAGGCTATGGATCCGAAGCTACCTTATTTAAAACATGTTTACACCACGCTTTACCTGTCTTATGAGTTCGAAGATTATACCACTGTTCCCGGTCAAAGGCTGAAATATAAAGTAGAGGGAACATTATCTATGCAGCGTGATCTGAATACACTCATACCAGACGAAGATCAGCAGATTCAATGGTAAGAGTCTTAATTAGATACCGCTAAAATGTAGTTATATGTTTAGATGTTCGGTGAGACACCGAACAATAGAAAATATATAGTTAGTTTATCTAATGGTCGGTGTCTCACAGACCATTAGATACTGCTATAGCTAATTATTTATCAGCCTAAAACTATTAAAATTCCCGGTTTGTGATGGATTACCCTTTACCACAATACCAACCCGGTAGCCCATTCCCCATGGCACATATTTGTCAGCTAAAAAATCCGTACGATAAAAACTAAGCCATTCTGCTGCTTGTTTTTTATAGAAAAATTCGATTTGTCTGCCATCATTACTGATCTGCATTTTCAACTGCACTGGCTTGTTTAAATTTTCAGCCGATGCTTTAAGCATGGTGTAATTCCCCTCAAAATTATCGAAAACGATCAGGCTATCTTTCGATACCGTAATGCCTATTCCGCCAAGTTCTCCCGGCCATTTACTTTTAAAAATGGCTCCACCCAGGCAAATACCGGTTTTTGCATCACCAGGATTTATTGCCGCACTAATGCTGAAATTTACGGTTTTGATGTATTGTCCCAAAAAGGTACCGAGCGCATGGTTTTCATGAGATGCCACCAATTTAAGGCCATTATCAAAAGACATCGTCGGTCTTTGCGATCGGGAAGGCCATTGCCAGGCGAGATCCAGTTTTTGATCCTTTATAAAATTGTCCGTAAAATCAAGGTCAGCTTTTGGTCGGTTGGGAAAGGTGGCATTATGCAATACAGGCCAGCCATCAGCGCCAACAATTAATTCTTCGATAATACCCTCACGGCCTACAAAAACATCATATTTTTTATTAAAAGCATGGTAAAGCATAAATAGCCTGTCATCTGCAGTTTTAACCACTGTGCCGTGGCCGGGACAATTCCACCGATCATTGCTCACCATAATCGGGTTGTTAGTGTATTTCTCCCATACGCCGCTGTTCAGGTCTTTTGTTCTGGCAATACCGGTTTTGTAATTGCATTTTGCATCGCAGCAGCCACCAACTGAATACAGGCTATATACATATTCTCCCAGAGTAAAAAAGCAGGCGCCTTCCACAAGTCCTGTTTCCCACGGCTGGCTATTGGTAAAAACCTTGCTTTTCTTCCCCAGCAGTTTGGTACGGCTATCATTAATTTCCTGTTTCCAGATCCAGCTTTCTTTGCCACAACCATTGCCATCATTTTTCCAAAAGGCATAAATTTTTCCATTTTGCTGCAATTCAAATGCATCTATTGCGCCGCATTCATCTTCAATAATCACCGGGCCATTGTCGGTAAATTTACCGGTTTCAATTTTGTCTGCATCAATCCAGGCTGTTCCGCATTGTAAGCCCGGGTTGCCTTTTGTGTCGCGGTTATGTGCCGTATAGTAGGCATAAATCCGGTTCTGCTTTTGATCATAAACCAGTTCCGACGCCCAAAAATTATTCTCTCCCCACTGGTTTTTCATGTCGCTGAATCCATCCGGGAAAACGTGATTAACCAGTTTCCAGTTTTTAAGATCGGTTGACTTATAAATGGTAAAATAAGGTGCCCATTCATTTGTGGTAGAGGTTGCATAATATACTTTTCCGATCCTGATAATAGAAGGATCGGGATTATCTCCGGGTAAGGCAGGATTTATCAATAATGTGGATTGATGTTCCATATCCGGGTTTCTGGATTGCGTTTTTTTCAATCCGCAGGAAAAGAGGCAAAAACTGATGAGTAGGCCAATCAGGCAAGTGGGGTAAAGGTGAATTTGGAAAATTCGGGGCGCTTTAGCAATTGACTTTTCTTGATTTTGTTTGCATTTAACGGAATCTGAATATGACTTGGAAAATGTAGATAATCGAAAATTTAGCATGTATTTTAAAAGGATAAATTTGTTTTACGGTGATTAAATTGTTTTTCCGAAATTAAACAATTATCTATATGGAGGAAGAACCATCAGGTTGTACCAATACCATTGCAAGCATCATTTACAGGGGTTTTTCTTGGCGTTTTCTGCTCTTTTTTAATATTTAGTTTTGCGATATTATTGGTTTTAAATTATTGATTTATAGTTATTTGTATTTTGTTTTTAAACTTTAAGTATCTTTTTATTAAAACTTTTTTTAATTAAATATTCACTGCATTGCTGCTTTTAGTTCAGGCAAAATGAGACAAATAAACTATAAATTGAACATATTTTGCAACGTTCATTGGCTTACTTTGGCAGGAGAACCAATTATAAACCTGTAAAGCGAATTCATGCAATGCTATGGCCATTATCCTGGATATTTATGAATCTTACTTTCCTGTTTGGTTTCAGATGCGCTGAAGTACCTAACGCATCCCCAAAACTTAATTTTCTAAACACATCAATAATTACAGTAACAAAAATTCAATGAAAAACTACAGGTTAATTTACATGCTTATATTAAGCATTTTCGCCTTAAACCTAACTTATGCTCAAAATACGCTGGGTAAAAACGAAAAGAAAGAAGGCTTTAAATTGCTTTGGAATGGGAGGGATGCAACGGGTTGGCGTGCCATATTTAAAACGCAGTTTCCGGCAAAAGGCTGGGAAATGAAAAATGGAATTTTAACGGTATTGGCATCAAACGGGCAGGAACAAGGCTCTGGCGGCGACATTGTTACCCGTGATGAATTTTCGGCCTTTATCTTAAAATTTGATTTTAAACTTAGCCCAGGGGCAAATAGCGGGATAAAATATTTTGTAACCGAAGAAGAAAAAACTAATTTATCAGGTATCGGACTCGAATTTCAGGTATTGGATGATGAAAAACATCCCGATGCTAAACTCGGCAAAAACGGTAACCGTAAACTGGCTTCGCTGTACGATCTGATCCCATCCAACAAATCTGCTTCAGTAATTAAGCCCATTGGTGAGTGGAACAGTGGCGAAGTGCGGGTTTATCCGAACAACCATGTAGAACATTGGTTAAACGGGGTAAAAGTGGTGGAGTATGAACGTGGATCAGAAGATTTCAGAAAACTGGTGGCCGGAAGTAAATACAAATCATGGAAAAACTTTGGCGAGGCTAAAAAAGGCCATATCCTCATACAGGATCATGGCAACACCGTTTCTTACCGGAACATCAAAATCAAAACACTTTAAAACCAGCACTAATGGAAGAATCGAGAAGAAACTTTATAAAAAAAGCGGCGATTGCTGCTGCGGGTACTTATGTAGGTAGTTTTGGGATGTCGGCAAAAAGTTACGCCAATATTATCGGTGCCAACGACCGGGTAAGGGTTGGTGTAGTGGGTTTTTCTGACCGTTTTAAGGATACGCTTTTCCCCTGTTTTTTAAATCACCATAAAGAACTGAACTTTGATATCGTTGCCCTTTCCGACCTTTGGAATTACCGTCGTGCTTTAGGTGCTGATCATATTAAAAATAAAATTGGCCATGGCATTACCTCCTGTAGAAACAATGATGAGCTTTATGGCTTAAAAGATCTTGACGCGGTGATCATCAGTACGCCTGATTTTGCGCATGCATTGCACGCCATTGAGGCGGTTAAAAATAAAAAGGATGTGTATTGCGAAAAGCCTTTTGCTGAGACCATGGACGATGCCCGTGCCGCTTTAAAAGCAGTAAGATCTTCTAAACAAATTCTGCAGATTGGTTCACAGCGCCGTAGTGGACAAAATTATAAAGCAGCTGCCGACTTCATTAAGACGGGTAAGTTTGGTGATATTACGATGGTAGAACTCAGCTGGAATGTAAATCAACCAGGCCGCTGGCGCCGTCCTGACCTGGTAGCTAGGCTAAAAGAAGAGGACACGGATTGGAAGCGGTTTTTATTGAACCGTCCATATGAGGCATTTGATCCGAGGATTTATCTGGAGTACCGTCTTTTCTGGCCTTATTCGTCCGGTATGCCCGGTCAATGGATGAGCCACCAGATTGATACGGTACATTGGTTTACAGGTTTATCACATCCGCGTAGCGTAACTGCTAATGGAGGCATTTATCAATGGAAAGATGGTCGACGCAATTGGGACACTACCACAGCCGTTTTTGATTATGGACCATTTGATGACCTTGCAAAAGGTTTCCAGGTGGTATTTAGCTCCAGGATGCACAACGGTGATGAAAAACCGGCAGAGATTTATTACTCGAACGGCGGGGAGCTGAATCTGATTACCAATACCATATCGCCGCGCGGGGGATTAACCGAACGGGCGGCAGCGGCTATGAAAATGAAAGCTAACCTGCTGCCAGAAATTAAACTTGCTGCCCCATCTGCTGCTGCTGCATCAGCCAATACGGGTGCCGATGTGTTAAGCTCCAATCACATGCGCAACTGGCTGGAATGTATTCGCAGCAGGGAAGAGCCTAACGCACCGGTAGAAGCAGGTTATCAGCACTCGATTGCCAACATTATGACAAATGCCGCAATACGCACAGGCGGGAAGGCCACCTTTGATGCCACCCGCCAGGAAGTGATGGTAGAAGGAAAAGTTTTTAAATATTAACATCTCAAAAAAACAAAGTGTCAAGGTCTGTGTCCTCACAGACCTTAATTAAACTATTTGTCTTTAGTTTTTACCATATCAGACATTTAAGGGACAGATAAGCTTGTATGTTCTTATCTTCTTACATGGTGCAATTGCGTACAGAGATCTGTTCTCAACGCTTTTATTAAAAAGCCTTCTTTTTTAATAACCACTTCAGCCAAATCACCAAGGTCTGTGTCCCCACAGACCTTAATTAAACTATTTGTCTTTAGTTTTTACCATATCAGACATTTAAGGGACAGATAAGCTTATATGTTCTTATATTTCTTACATGGCACAGTTGCGCACAAGAAATCTGTCCTTAACGTTTTTTCTTAGAAGCATTTTTCTTTATGGCCACCTTAGCTGAATTAGTTGACAAAGTCTGTATTCTCACAGACCTTTCGCATAAAACGCTATATTTTATAGCCACCCAGTTAACTGTTTTTTAGCCGTCAATATCCTTACGGAGTGAATTCATATACTCCTGTGGTGTTACTTTAAAATACTTCAGGAAATTTTTATTAAACAAACTTTGTGAACTGTAACCGACCATTTTTGCAATCTCAAAAAAAGTAAATTCGTTTTGGGCGATCAGTTTGGTTGCTTTTTTGAGTCGGGTCACATCAATAAGCTCTTTTGGCGAAAGGGCCGAAATGGCCTTTATCTTGCGGTAGAGGGTTGGTCGGCTCATGTGCATGTGTTCTGCCAACTGGTCGATATCCAGATAAGGATCCTGAATGTTCTTGCGCACATATTCATCAAGCCTTTTTAAAAAGGCCTCTTCAATTTTAGAGTTTGCTATCACACGTACATCCTCAAAAGGTGAACTGGCAAAATGGGCCTTTATTTTTAAACGGTTCTGGAGTAGGTTAGTCACTTGCACCCGCAACAATTGAGGTGAAAATGGTTTTTTGATATACAGATCCGCACCTACTTCCAGCCCTTCAATATGTGCCTTATAGGTATTTTTGGAGGTTAACAGGATAATAGGGATGTGGCAATATTCTACATTAGATTTGATGAGCCTGCAAAGTTCAAATCCGTCAATACCGGGCATCATAATATCCGAAATAATCAGGTCAACAATTTCATTATCCAGAATTTCCTGCGCAACCTCTCCATTAAGGGCCAGATGCAGTTTATAGCTGCTCCCGAATACCTGTGTGAGAAACTCAAGAATATCCTCGTTGTCGTCAATAATTAGAATACTTTCCGTCATATCTATTTGATCTTTTTCCAGCTGCTCAGCTTAAATTCAAATTTTTGGTGTATAGGTAAAATTAATTCAAAAACCACTTTATCCGTACCGCTCTCCAAGAGCCGTAAAGAGCCGTTATGCAGTTCTGCCAATGATTTTGCAAGTGAGAGGCCGATGCCCGTACCTGGTTTATCTTTACCATATAACCTGAAGAACGGTTCAAAAATCTGAGAACGATATTGTACAGGGATTCCTTTACCATCATTGGCAAAAGTAATGTTAATGTGATCATCAGTTTTGCCGGATATACCGAGGCGTACCTTCACCTGGCTTGTTCCATATTTGATGGCATTCGAGATTAAATTGTTGCAGATTTTGATCAGTGCTTCGCGATCAGCAAAGGCAACAACAGGGGTTTTAGGCAGCTCAAGATCAAGTGAAATATTACTTTTCAGGGCTTCCTGTTTAAACGCATTCACCTGTTCTGCTAAGAGTTGGTTGATATCGGTATTTACAAAGTTTAAGCCGAACTGGTGCATCTCCGTCTTACGGAAATCGAGCAGTTGATTGGTTAATTTGGCCAGGCGGTTTGCATTTTTTTCAACCATCAGCAAACTGCTTTTTAGGGGTTGTTCCGGTGCTTCTTCCAGCATCATTTCCACCGGACCTAGAATCAGTGTCAGTGGCGTTTGTATTTCATGGGCGATATTGGTGAAAAATTCAATTTTGGCCTGGTAAATCTCTTTTTCCTTTTCATGTTCGAACAATTGCAATCTATTGAGGTTTTTTCGCCCGATGTAGCGGTGATAATAGCGAATGGCCAGAAACAGACCTGTTGCAATCATTAGCAGATAAAAAATATAAGCCGTAGTGCTTTTCCAAAATGGAGGGAGGATTTGAATAAAAAGGCGACGCTCTTTGCCCGTCCAGCTGTCTACATTGCTTTTAGCCCTAACCAAGAAAGTGTATTTTCCTGGCGATAAGTCCGTAAAATAGGCTTTTCGGTTATTATTGAGGTAGGTGATGCCCTGGTCTACACCTTTCATTACGTATTCGTATCTGGTTACTTCCGGGGAAGAATAGTTAAGCGCAGCAAATTCAATACTGAAATTGTTCTGATTGTGTGCCAGCACAATGGTATCGGTATAAGAAACAGACCTGCTCAGCGGACTATTTTCAACATTGGGAAAAACTTCTTTATTGTTGATCTGAAAACCGGTGATAAAAGTAGGAGGGGCAGTGTCTTTCTGCTCAAAATCTTTAGGGTCAAAAGAAATCATTCCCCTTACCGATCCAAAATACATTCTGCCATCTGGAGCTTTATAGGCTGAACTAAAATTAAACTGATCCGTAATCAGGCCATTTGATTTGGTATAGATTTTAAATTTTTCAGTCAGCAGGTCAAAACAGATCAAGCCTTTGAGTGAGCTGATCCATAAATGTTTGGAGTTGTCTTCTAATGCCCGGAACAGGATATTGGTGGGCAGTCCGTTCTCGGTCGTAAATTTTTTCATTACTTTCCGGTCTGCACTCAACCTGATCAGTCCACCGCCTTCGGTAGTAAACCACATCGCATTATTGCTGTCTTCCATTATGCCACATACCGGAAAATCATGGATCGTCTTATTGTTAACCTTTTCACCAAAAGAGATGTTGCCATGTTTACCTGTTTCGGGGTGAAAATAAAATGCCCCACGAGATACGCTACCGGTCCAGATATTACCAAACCGATCTTCCAAGATATCGTAAACATATGAATTTGCAGGAATCTCATTAATCCGTTTAAATGTTCTTTTCCTTTGGTTAAAAATAAATAGACCCGAACCCATATTATAGCCCGTACCCACATAAATGGTGCTATCTTTAGCGCGGTGGATCGAAAGTACAAAGTCACTCGTTTCTTCGTTTTCGTCGCCAATGGTCTTAAAACGGTCTATCACTTTTCCTTTATGCATATCCATAATTTCCAGGCCGTGTAAAAACGGCCCCACCAGCAATTGATGATCCAAAGCGAGCAGGCCATGGATATTGGGGTACGATAAATTTCCTGCTTTGCCATTGGCTTTGTAATTGGTGAAAAGCCCGGTTTTTGGATTAAATCTGTTCACACCGGCATCTTCCGTCCCGATCCACAAATTGCCTTTACTATCGGGACAGATTTCCCTCACTGCATTTCCAGAAATAGAATTGGTGCCCAACAGCGGATAATATTTTTCGAACCTTGCATTGTTCCTGGAAAAATAACCCAATCCTCCGAAATAAGTACCCGCCCACATGCCACCTTCATGATCCTTACAAACCGTGTATACCGCATTGTCGGGCACGGAATAAGGATCGCCAGGTTGTTTGCGTAAATTGATATTGGTGTTCGTGGCCAGGTTATAGATGTAAATACCAGATTCTGTGGCAATCCAATACTCGTTTTTTTTACCTGGGGTGATATCGCGTACATAAATATCCGTATTGTCGCTATTTTTAAGAATCAGAGATCTGATCAGGCCGGTTTTGGTATTATAACTTTTCAATCCGCGCTTAAAACATCCTACCAGTATATTATGGTTGCTCGTTGGATATATTTTACTAATTGACCGCAGGTTTGCCGGTACATGCTCACCGATAATTCTTACCGTCTTTTTTGAGCCATCCTCAGGGTTATAGGTAACCAGCTCGCCGTTATCATTGCCAACTAAAATGTTCCGATGTTCATCAATGGCCAGGCAGGCCGCACTTATTTTTAAGTCGATGATCTTGTGATCTTGCTGCACATATTTAAAAAGTGCCCGGTTCGCTAAAAAGTAAAGGTTGTTTTCATAATCGACCAGAATAGCATTGATGTATTTTTTAAAATCGGCTTTTAGCGGGGTAAATAGCTCTTTAACCGGGTCATATTTAAAAATACCACGACCGGTACCTACCCATAATATGCTGTTTTTATCTTCAGCAAGGCTAACAATAATATTGTTGCCAATATTTCCGAACCGGCTTTTGTCATTTTTAAAGCTTTTGAAGGTATAGCCGTCAAAGCGGTTTAAACCGCCGCGGGTGCCTACCCAGATCATACCTTTTTTATCCTGTATAACCGTATTAACTGAATTATGCGCTAAACCATCATCGGCCTGGTATTGCCTGAAATAATAGGATTGCCCCTCGCAGGTAGAAACTGCAAAAAACAAATTCAACAACAGATAAAATAATACAAAACGCATATTCAAGTTAATCTCAAATATATATAAATCGTGGTGTTGTATAATCCAACTTGAGGTGCCTTTTTACCGGGTTTTAAATGGTTTAATTTTTATGGCGCTGATTTCCATTTGTTTATGTGGTTTTTTAAAGATTGTTTGAGACATTTCGACAAAAAGATGAACAAATTTTAAAGGCATCATTTCTTTACTTTGATCTGATTTAACCAAATAATAACCAGGCTGCAAAATCCTTCTACGAGCTTAACAAGCCTTTGCAGTTTTAACCTTGTACTATGAGAAACAATTTATTGATTCATCTGGCAACCGCCCTGGTTGTTTTAACTGGTTCCTGCCAGAAAGGGCCATTTACCGATGACGCTGATGTAAGCAAAGCTGGAAAACTGTCTTCCTCAATTGTAATTGCCGCGGCACCGCCATTGGGTACTTTGATTGATGGGGCAATATACCGCATCCGTGGAACTTCATCATTGCCTGACGGCCCGGTAGTAGAGGTTACCGGTAACTCAACGGCAGAAAATGCACCTATCCAGCAATGGTCGTGGTTTCCTAACAATGGCCAGAAATGGAAGCTGGTGAAAACTGATGCCACTTATTACAAAATGGTTAATGTGACCAGTAATAAATGCCTTAAATCGCCATCAACTACATCAGGCGATATTTTGCAACAGGGTACCGATGATGGCAGCGACGCACAACAATGGGCTATCGACTATACAGGTAGTAATAATGTATACACCCTTACCAACAAGGCCACTGGTATGAAAATGGCGGTGGATCCTGAAAGCAATACACCTGGTACTAAAATAAGGCAGAAAACCACCCTAACCGGTACACAGGGAATGTTTAATTTTCATGATACCAATTTCCAGAATCCGCTGATTAATGCAAGCCGGGCCGACCCTTATGTTGCTCAAAAGGATGGTTATTACTACTTTATGTATACCCGTGGGAGCAATATTGGGTTGAGAAAAACCAGAACCATGTCTTTGCTTTCTACAGCAGCTGAAACAGTAGTATGGACACCTCCGGCAGGCGCAGCTTATTCATCTAATATCTGGGCACCGGAATTACATTATCTTTCCGGAAAATGGTATCTCTACTTTGCTGCAAATGATGGGGGCGATGTTACCCACCGAATGTATGTGCTTGAAAATTCCAATGCCGATCCTACTACGGGTACCTGGACATTTAAAGGTAAAATCAGCGACCCCAGCGATCAATGGGCCATTGACGGATCGGTTTTAACCATCGGTACCGCCAATTATTTCATTTGGTCGGGATGGGAAAACGTCGCCACTAAATACAAACAATATATCTACATCGCTCAGATGTCCAACCCATGGACAATAAGCAGCGATAGGGTGAAAATATCATCGCCCACCAACAATTGGGAAAAATATGAACCAAGTGGTTCTTTAGGTGCAGGTGTTAACGAAGGCCCTATTATGCTTAGAAAAGATGCCAATAGCCCGGTGTTTATTATTTATTCTGCCAGCCGCTACAGCAGCGATAATTATTGTTTGGCGCAGATCCAGCTAAGAAATGGGGGCGACCCGATGATAGCAGCCGATTGGATCAATAAAAAACAGGTATTTGTTAAAAGCGATGCAAACGGGGTTTATGGCCCTGGCCATAACGGTTTTTTTACCAGCAGTTATACCGACCCGAATGGGGTATTGCATAGCGAAAACTGGTTCATTTACCATGCCCGTAGCGTGGCCAATACCAGCAATGGATCGAGAACACCAAGGATGCAAAAACTGACCTGGAATGCAGATGGCTCACCAAATTTCGGGACAGCCACAGCCACAGGGGTGAATATTCCGGTACCAGTGGGCGAATAGGAATGGTTGAACATACACGTCATGTTCAACCACTCATCTCATTTTGAGATAAAACGACAAAGGAATGAACATTTTTTGTGAACAGCATTTTTTTACTTTGATACCACGAAACCAGAATATAAAAAACCTGCATCACCGCTGCATTCAATTCACCGTATCAGTAATGCGCTTTACCTGGGTTCGCATATTCAATCAATTAACCAAATATGAAATATAAAATTCTACCCAAAAGAATTATAGCCATAACTTTTTTGCTGGTTGCGACATTGGCCGTTTCCACAACCGTAAGCGCCGGTAATAGTGTTAAAGCAGTAGTCGTGCCGGATGAAAAAACTGCAATTTATCTCCTCAGCCAGGCCGATATCAGTATCACTGGTAAAGTTACAGACGAAAAAACAAAATCACCGATACCGGGAGTTTCGGTTAAGGTGAAAAATGGTTCGGCCACTGCTGTGACTGATGAAAATGGTATGTATAAAATCAGTGTACCCAATGCCCAAACGGTGCTTTTATTTTCTTATATCGGTTACGATGTACAGGAGGTAACCGTTGGTAACCTTAAAAATATTAATGTGGTGTTAAAATCTTCACAGGCCAATCTGGATGAAGTGGTAGTGGTAGGTTATGGAACACAGAAAAAAGCAGATGTAACCGGATCGGTGGTGAGAGCAAATCTTGATGATTTTAGAAATTCACCTACCACCAACGTGGCAAACCTGCTGCAGGGAACGGTGCCCGGATTAAATGTGGGGCAGGTAAACCGCGCAGGTGCTACACCAGGCATCAGCATCAGGGGGCAAAATACATTGGGGGGGAACCAGAATGTATTGATTATTTTGGATGGAGTACAATATAACGGGTCTTTAACTTCTATTAATCCGGATGATATTGCCTCAATTGACATCTTAAAAGATGCGAGTGCTACGGCGGTATATGGTGCACAGGCTGCAAACGGAGTAATCCTCATCACCAGTAGAAAAGGTGCCATCGGCCGGACCAGGATTTCTTTTTCTTCCCAGTATGCAACTCAAAAGCCCAATATAGACCTCAGGCCAATGGCGAGGGATGAATATTTAGACCATGTGAAATATTTGTACTATGACGAGGCTTTTCTTGCACCTGATTTTACAAGACCTAATCCTGCATTTAATCTGGTAAGTAAGGTAGATGCTTCTATGAAGGATGCACAAGGCAATCTGTTACCAAACGATTTTAGCTGGTATGACGAAGCCACTAAAACGGGTTCAATAGTGGATAACCAATTGAGTGTATCGGGCGGAACGGATAAAATCAACTACCTGTTATCAGGGAGTTTAACCCGAAATTCAGGTTTTATTAATAATGATGTTTTTAAACGGAAAACCATCAGGGCAAACATCGAAACAAAGGCTACAGACTGGCTTACCATTGGCCTGCAATCGTTCGGTACTTTTGTAAATGAAGATGGGGTAGAGCCTAGTTTTGTGGATATCAATTTAATGTCGCCAATAATTCTGCCCTGGGATAATAACGGTAACCTGAAAATCAATCCTTTCAATACCAATGTGACCAATCCTTTGTTGAACTATCAGGCGAAAGATTACGACCGACACAATTATTTCTTTGCCAATGTTTACGGTAATGTGCAGCTACCTGTTAAAGGCCTGAGCTATAAGATAAGTTTTGGCAATAATTACCGCCTCGATTTTAAAAATATATCCAACATGTACGATGCCAACCTTACCGGGCAGGCCTCGAAAGAAAATACCACTTATTATGATTATACCTTTGATAATCTGTTAACCTATAATAAAACAATTGGTAAACACAGTTTTACCGGAACGTTGCTTTATGGTGCAATTGCACGCGATAACAGTTATACCAGGGCATATTCAACAGGTTTTTCGAGATTAACCCTTCGTTACGATAACCTGCAGCAGGGTACCAACCGTTTTGCCATATCCAATGCATGGAGAGAAACCTTAAATTATCAGATGTTCCGCCTTAACTACAATTACGAGAGTAAATACCTGTTTACGGGTACGATTAGGAGGGATGGGTTTTCAGGTTTTGCAGAAAACAATAAATACGGTATTTTTCCATCAGTATCAGCTGGCTGGGCTATTTCGAAAGAACAATTTTTTAAAGTTAACTGGATAGATAACCTGAAACTTAGGGTAGGATATGGCGTTGCCGGAAATCAGACCACAAGGTATTCATCGCTCGCCAACGTAGGCGTAAGTGCGTCGTATGTTTTTGGCGATGGTGGTTCCACGCAATTTGGCCAGCAGGTTAATTCCCTGTCTAATCCGGATTTAAAATGGGAACGCACCACAGGCGCCAACCTGGGGTTGGAGTTTACTTTGCTTAAAAGCAGGTTATCAGGCGTAATCGAATATTATGATACCAAAACAACCGATCTTCTTTATTCTGTAAATATTCCCGTAGTTACCGGTTTTGGCAATATTCTCACCAACATCGGGCAGTTGAATAATAAAGGTATTGAGCTTTCCCTGAACTCGAAAAACATCAACGGCAGTGAATTTAAATGGACATCTTCTTTAAACTTTGCCAGGAATGTAAATAAAGTGGTGAAGTTATTGGGCGATCTTAATGGCGATGGGGTTGAAGATGACCTTCCCCAGAGTGGCCTTTTTATTGGTCAGCCTACTGCTGTAATTTATGATTATCAGGTGAATGGGATCTGGCAAATAGGTGAAAAAATTCCTACAGGTTATTCTCCGGGAACTTACCGGATTGTTGATCAAAACGGTGACGGCGTAATCAATGCGAATGATAGAGCGGTATTGGGATCATCAGCGCCAGCCTACAGGATCAGTTTGCTGAACAATTTTCAGTACAGGAACTTTACCTTAAGCATATTCTTAAATTCCGTTCAGGGTGGGAATAAATCATATCTTGCCGGCAATACCGCGCGGCTGATCAGAGATGATAATTCCATCAGAAACAATTACCTCAGTGATATAGATTTCTGGTCGCCGGATAACCCCGACGGCAAATATCCCCGCTCTATTGTTTCTGCAACCTTAAACCCGCCACTTTTTCAGCGCCGCAGTTTTGTGCGGTTGCAGGATGTTTCTCTTTCTTATAAATTCAGCGGGAAACTGATTGAGCGCATGAAATTGCAGAACCTGAATGTATTTGTAAGCGGCAGAAACCTGGCTACCTGGACCAAATGGGACGGTTGGGATCCTGAAACCAACCAAGGATTGACCAATGATGGGCGGCCTGTATTTAAAGGCTATTCTCTGGGTCTTAACGTTACATTTTAAATAAAAAGCGATGAAAAAGATAACCTTTACAATTATAGCTGCTACCCTTACCATTCTATTTTTCTCCTGCAAAAAAGCTTTTCTGGAAGAAGAACCGCTGGATTTTTTAAGTACCTCAAACGCCTACAATAATGTTAAGGATTTTGATGCTGCCGTGAACAATTTATATAGCCGCGTAAGAAGCGAATTTTATAATAGCGGCGAGCAACGGCCTTTCGATTACGTTTTTGGCTGCGATATTGTTTTTGATGGCCAGCCAGCTACGACCAGGCATACCAATATGATTGCCGCTTATTCGCCGCTGAGCACCGAAATTCCTTTGATTCATTGGACCTCTCTTTATAAAATTATTGCCGAGTCAAACACCATTATCGATCGCATTCCAGCTTCGGCTTTGTCTCCTGCAGATAAAACCCTATTGGAAGCCAAAGCGAAGTTTTTCAGGGGGATGGCCTTCCGTACCCTCGCTTATCTGTATGGCGGTGTACCTTTGAACACCACCGAGGTGATATCGCCTAAAACAAATTATTCACGGGCACCTAAAACGGCGGTATTGGAACAGGCCATAAGCGACCTTAAATTTGCCTCAGCCAACCTGCCTGCTATTAATATCGTACAGGATGGCGAAATCAACAACCTTGCGGCTTATCATCTTTTATCAGAAGTTTACCTTGCAGCCGGGCAGTTTCAAAATGCGGCAGATGCGGCTTCTACGGTAATCAGTAACCCCAATGTAGGCCTGATGACGGCCAGGTTTGGGGTGAAAGCTTCAGACGCGACTAAAAATGTGTATTGGGATCTTTTCCAACGGGGTAACCAGAACAGGAAAAATGGAACCAACCGGGAAAGCCTTTGGGTGATCCAGTTTGAAACCGATGTGCCCGGTGGAGGAGCAGTTTCTACTGGTATTGGTGGTTCTTACCAGATGGAACGGCATTTTGCACCACAGTTTCTCACGTTCAGGCTTGCCGGAAGCAGTATTCAGCCATTTTTATACCCCATTAGCGATTATAGCGGCGGTAGAGGAATTGGTTGGGCAATACCCACCAAATATTTTTCGGATGTAATCTGGCAGAGCGATTTTAACAATGACCTCAGGAACGCGCCATTCAACTTTGTGCGCGAGTTTAAAGTAACCAATCCTGCACATCCGCGTTTTGGGCAGACCATATCCACCATAAACCCGCCTGCTGGTATTACCGTGCCACGAAGAGATTTTTATGCTTTTCAATCAAAAGTAACCACTCCCGGTGATCATCCTGACGGGATGTTTCAGGATAAGTCGCAGCTGCTGCTTAAAGCAAGTGCAGGTGGAACCTATGCTGATCAATACATGTTCAGGTTGGCGGAAACCTATCTGCTCAGGGCCGAAGCTTATTTAGGTTTAAGCCAGCCCGATAAAGCTGCAGCCGATATTAACGTGGTGCGCGCCAGATCAAATGCGTCTCCTGTATTGCCGGTGAATGTGAACATTGATTATATTTTAGACGAGCGGATGCGTGAGCTGGGTTCGGAAGAAAAAAGAAGGATCACCCTGATGAGGCTAGGTCTCATTTACGATCGTGTAAAGAAATGCAATCCTTATTATAATGATGTGCTAACCACTTATAACCTATGGCCTATTCCTGCTTCAGAAATTGAGCGCAACAATGGCGCAAGGCTGGAACAGAACCCTGGCTACTAATCATATGCTGATGTGCATAACCTGAAGCTAAAAAATGGAAAAAGTGGTTGCAAAAACGCAAGTCCTTGTTGATCTCTTCGGTTATGGCATTGTAGAATTATCGGTAAGCTATTGCCTTGAATTTTTCAGTTTACCAACCAGGGCATGTAACATTGAATGCCACATTTTTCATTTCGATGCTGCATTGCATTCATGGCTTTATTCACCTGATTTTAAATTCGTTTTTGCTGAAGTTGCAGGGGGTACAGGCCATGCGGTCTGTTTTGCCGGTGCAGGATCTAAAAAGAATATCTATTATCAGATCATGCTGAACGTGGTAGCCGACTATATTTTTTTAAAAGAAAAAATTTTTCACTAAAAGAACGATGACCAAAATATCAATGTATATGAATAGAAAATTAATTGCCTTATTTTTACTATTACTGACCAGTAAATTGCTGTTCGCCCAGGATAATTTGCTAAAAGATTTTCCTGAAGGTTTTGGACCAAAGGAAGTGGGAAAACGCTTAGCATACCGCTTTCCAGACAGAAAACATATGCTCCATGCGGGCAAATGGATCAGCTACCCCGAAACTTTTAACTGGACTGGAGCGCTTCGGTACGCCAAATTAACAAAAGATAAAAAACTGCTATCGCTTTTAGAAGAAAGGTTTGAGAAGCTCACGTCACAGGAAAAACAACTTTTACCGGTTATGAACCATGTTGACCTGAATATGTTTGGCAGTTTGCCTTTAGCACTCTATCAGATTACGAAAGACAAACGTTATTCTGAACTCGGTATGCCTTATGCGGATACGCAGTGGACACTTCCAACTAATGCTGATCAAAAGCAAAAAGAATGGGCAGATAAAGGATTTTCATGGCAAACCCGCCTGTGGATTGATGATATGTACATGATTACCATTGTGCAGGCACAAGCTTATAAAGCCACCGGAGACCGAAAATATATTGATCGGGCTGCTCGCGAAATGGTGCTTTACCTGGATGAACTGCAGCGCCCGAACGGCCTTTTCTATCATGCGCCCGATGTGCCCTTTTATTGGGGGCGTGGCAATGGATGGATGGCCGCAGGCATGACAGAACTGTTGCGTTTGCTGCCTAAAGAGAATAAGGACCGACCTCGGATCCTGAAAGGTTATGAAACAATGATGAAAAGTTTGAAAGATTACCAGAGGCCCAGCGGTATGTGGAACCAGTTAATTGATGAACCGGATTATTGGGCAGAAACATCAGGATCAGCCATGTTTACCTATGCGTTAATCAGTGGAGTGAAACAGGGTTGGCTGAATAAGCAGGAATATGCACCGGCTGCCCGAAAAGCCTGGTTGGCGTTGGTACCTTACATCAATGAGAAAGGTGATGTTGCAGAAGTATGTGTCGGTACAAACAAAAAAAATGATAAACAATATTATTACGACCGCCCGAGAAGCGTGGGCGATTCGCACGGGCAGTCTCCATACTTATGGTGTACGGTAGCCCTTTTGGAAAAGTAGTTTTGTGTGCTGTATTTGGTACAACACAGCCCCTTCTCATAGGGCTGGTTGGCACACATTGCGATAAACCTGGAGCATTGTCTCCAGGTTATCTTAATTGTCTGTTAATATTGGTTAACTTGTTGTTCTTGATTTTAAGGTTGAATGGAATAATACGGAATGAGCATTATGCTCAGCATATTTTAAACGCTTAACACAGTTTTTAGGTTAAACATGAATGCTTATATGAGCATCAGTTTTCCTTTTCAAATCATAGATCTTTTCGAACGTAATAGGCTATTCACGGCGACTAACCTTCTTTATTTTGCCGGCATTTTAAATGATGGAGGAATAGCGTTATCGTCAGAAGCCCATAATTTATTTGGCCGCTTTCCCATCACCAACTCCAGTTTGCCGCCCTTCATCAGATCTGCATGGCTAAACCAGGATTTGTTCCATGGCAGACCATTCAGTTTTGCCGATTGGATGTATTTGTTTTCCGGAGCATAATTTAAACAAGATACTTCAAATTTTTTGCCGTTTCCGATATCGAGTTTTACGTTGGCAAATACCGGACTGCCAATTACATACATCGGTAGCCCGGGTGTAATGGGATAAAAACCCATTTGCGAAAAAACAACAAAGGACGTCAGACCGCCACCATCTTCATCTCCGGGGATACCCATTAAATCATTTCGGAACCACTGCGTTAGTAAACTACGAACCCTTTTTTGTGTGCGCCAGGGTTGGCCGGCATAATTATATAAATAGGGGATATGCATGGCAGGCTCGTTGCCCATCGAAAACTGTCCTACGTTACCCGTGTGGTCTGGCAATTGGTGATAAAAATCAAACCTGCTTTTGCCAAGCGGTGTATTGTACATTTTTTCGAGTTCATCAACAAAAGTCTGTTTGCCGCCAATCATATTTACCAGATCGCCGATATTATGCAGAACATCCCATCTGTAAAGCCAGCCGTTATTTTCATCATAAGTTTCCCTCGCGCCGAGTCCGCCGGAAAAACGGTAATCCAGATTTTCGATAAATCTGCCATTGGCATCTTTTGGATGGAAAAAACGGGTATCCGGATTGAACACGGTATGGTAGCTTTTGCTTTTATCCAGAAAGTAATTTGCCTCATCTGTTTTGCCCAGCTGTTGAGCGATATTCCCTAAACACCATTCGTCATAAACCGTGCCCAGGGTTACTGCTATAGGTTGGCGTTTCTCAAAACCATGCACCTCTGGCGCGGTCTCTTTTTCTCCTGCAGGCAAAGCCGGAAAATAGCCCTTGTCTTTAAAAAACTGATCCAGTACACCTGCTTTTTTGGACGACCATGGCGACAGGGTTTTTTCGGTAATACCTGCCTTGCAGTATTGGTAGGCATCATCCAGGTTAAAGGTTTTTAATCCTTTGTTATACGCATCAATTATGGTGGCTACACCATGGTTGCTGTTCATTCTGCGGCTGTCACCAGTAACTTCCGGAAAAGTCGGCATCCAGTGATCATCCATTTGTTGTGCCATGCGTAAATAGGAATTGATCATATCACCTTCCATTTTTGGCTCAATAATTACGCGCAGCGGATGCGTGGCCCTGTAGGTATCCCAGATCCAGTCATCGGTAAAAAAGGGTACGCCATTATCGTTGTGTACTTTGCCATCAAATGCGCTGAAATACTTTCCATCTTCTGATAAGCTGATCATGCGTTCATAGGTGCGGTAAAGCGAGGTGTAAAAAATCGTTTTTGCCGTTTCATCTGTGCCCTGCACTACAATTTTTCCGAGCGTAGCATTCCAGATATTTTTTCCGGTTTGTGCTACCTGATCCAGGTTATAATCCCTGATTTCGCGCTGAAGGTTCTTTTTGGCCTGTTCTACACTGATAAATGAGATCCCGTAACGTACTTTTACCTGTTTGGTTTTTGCAGCATATTTTAAAATCAGATAAGCATTTCGGCCAGAAGTACTTTGCTTTTTAACATCTATTCCATCAGCCTGATGTGTACCCGAGGCACTTGGTTGTAAATCAGTTTCGAGATAAAGGTAAACTTTGGTGTTATTGTCCAGTTTTTGAAAACCGCTCGCCGCATTGCGTTCCACTTGCAGCGCCCCGTCTCCTGTATTCAGGATAAGGTAGGGCGGACGACTGGTATCTGCGTAGTTTATCGCATAGATTCCAGACTGGTGCGAAAGGGCAAATTGTACGTTAATGCCATAATCGTCAAGATCTACCTGGTAATAATAAGGTTTAATTACTTCATTGTCATATCCGTAACGAATAGTACTTTTAGCGTTTTTTAAATCGCCCTGAAAAGGACTCATGTTAAAAGCTGAACGGCCCCTGTGGCTGGTCACAACTATGGGTAAGCCATTTATGGTGTTATCCGTAAAATTATCGCGTTCAGGATAAACCCGGAGCAAGCTGTTTGGCAAATGAACGGTTGGATAGGTCGGAACCAGTAGATGACTGATATTTCCGATATACGGGTTGACATAATCTACGGGTTGTTTTCCTCCCTGTGCATTTACAAGATTGCCACAGATGGTAACCAATAAAACCGAACTTATTAAATTGCAGATATATTTTCTCATAGTTGAAATTTCAGCAGTTGGGCAAATTTACTATCTTTTGAAAAAGATAAATGGTCCGCACCTGCTTCTAAATGTATTATTCATGATGGATTATATCGTTCTTAAACCAGAAGCTAAAACGATTTATCAAAAATCATTAAAATTGCGCTCAATTCAAAGGATAATTGGATAAATACAGTATTCCTCATGCCTGCCATTAAGTTAGCGATCTGCCCGGCTCAAATGGTATTTGACGATCATCGCAGATGTAAGCCTATCTATCATTTTCCGCTAAAGTTATCAGCAGATGCTATTTAAAATTCCTGGCCGGCGGAAATACGGTTCCATCTGCCTGTTCTCTTTTTTGAGTCCGTTTATTTTCTGCGGGGTAAGGCGCACGTTCATCTGACCTTGAAAGCGTTAACAAAGGTAGTTCTTCATGCCCTGCATCGGTGAGTCCTTTCAACATTTTGGTCAGATCAAAACAGTGCTTAACAATAACATGCACCACCTCACCCTCACGCTGCAGTTTTCCTTCTACCATCAGAAGTCTTGCGCCCAGGATTTCCTTTCGGTACTTTTCAAAAAGATGTTGGAAAACAACCAGGTTAGCTACACCTGTTTCATCTTCAACAGTGATAAAACATACTCCGCCGGCAGTTCCGGGTCGCTGACGTACCAATACCAGCCCTGCAACTTTTACCAGTCTGCCGTCCCATGATGCTGCGGCTTCTTTGGTAGAAAGGATTTTAAGCAAACTCAGTTTTTCGCGAACAAAACTTACGGGATGGGCTTTGAGCGATAGTGCTGTTGTGGCATAATCATGAACTACATGTTCAGCTTTGCGCATAAGCGGCAGTGATAACTGCGGCTCTTTTTCACTTTCAGAAGCTTGTTTTTCGAATAAGCCTATAGGGCGGTCTGCCAGTGCCGAAACTTGCCAAAGTGCCTGCCGTCTGTCCATTCCCAACGAACGGAAGGCATCCGCATCAGCCAAAATTTCCAGCGTGTGCTGTGATACGCCGGCATCCATCAGCTGATGGATCATTTTATAGGAAGCTGTTCTTCCTTTAACCAGCAATTCCATTTCTTCTGAGGCAATTCCCTTGATCTGGCGAAAGCCCAGGCGGATGGCATGGTATTTTCCGGCTTTTTCCTCCAGTATATTGTCCCAGGCCGAATAGTTAATATCTATCGCACGGACCTCTACGCCATGGTTCCTGGCATCGATTACAATCTGCGCAGGTTGATAAAAACCCATGGGCATACTGTTGAGCAATCCCGCCGCAAAAACATCAGGATAATAACATTTCAGCCAGCAAGACACATATACCAATAGTGCAAAGCTCGCGGCATGGCTTTCCGGGAAACCGTAACTTCCAAAACCCTCCAGCTGTTTGAAGATGCGCTTGGCAAAATCCTCACTGTAGCCGCGTTCCAACATCCCATCAATGAGTTTTTTTTCAAACTGGTTAACAAGTCCCTTAAATTTAAAAGTGGCCATACTACGCCTTAAAGCGTCTGCCTCGGCCGGGGAAAAACCTGCCGCGACAATGGCAATTTTCATTGCCTGCTCCTGAAACAAAGGCACGCCCTTTGTTCTCCATAGTATTTCTTTCAATTCCGGCGAAGGATATTCCACAGCCTCTTCATTATTTCTTCTCCTCAGGTAAGGATGTACCATATCGCCCTGGATAGGCCCCGGGCGTACAATTGCTACTTCGATAACCAGATCGTAAAAACACTCGGGGCGTAAACGTGGCAGCATCGACTGTTGTGCCCGGCTTTCGATCTGAAAAACGCCAATCGTATCGGCATTGCTGATCATCTCATATACCTTGGGATCATCTTTTTCGTTGATATTGGCCAGGGTTAAGTCGAGGTCGTAATGCTTTTTAGCCAGCTCAAATCCTTTCCGGATGCAGGTAAGCATGCCCAATCCCAGCACATCAATTTTCAGAAAGCCCAGTGCATCGATATCGTCTTTGTTCCATTCTATATTGGTGCGGTCTGCCATACGGGCATTCAGGATAGGGCAGAGGTCGGTCAGTTTTCCTTGTGTAATCACAAATCCACCGGTATGCTGGCCCAGCTGGCGCGGAAAACCCATCATTTGCCCGGTAAGCTGCAGTACCTTTTTTAAAAGCGGATCCTTTGGGTTAAGTCCCGCTTCCAGTATACGTGCCTCTTCAAACCATTCGTCGGTAAATTCCCAGATTGCCCCAGATAACTTAGCCACGGTATCTACTGAAAGTCCCATGGCCTTACCTACATCGCGTATCGCTCCTTTCTGATGTTGCTGAGTAACGGTAGCTACAATGGCGGCCCGGTCGCGTCCATACTTCTGATAAATATACTGGATTACTTCTTCCCTGCGTTCATGTTCAAAATCCACATCAATATCCGGTGGCTCATTTCTGGCTGAAGAGATAAAACGCTCAAAAAGGAGGTCGAACTTGGTGGGATTGACCGAAGTAATACCCAGGCAATAGCAGACTGTAGAATTGGCAGCAGAGCCGCGGCCCTGGCATAGAATACCTTTTGAACGTGCAAACCTGACAATATCGTATACCGTAAGAAAATAGGAGGCATAATTCATTTCTTCCATGAATTTAAGCTCATACCTAATATTGGTAGCAATCTTTTCCGGGATTTCTTCGCCAAACATCTCCCCGGCACCTTTCCAGGTTAGATAGCTAAGTTCCTCTTGTGGTGACCTTCCATCCGTCGTAATTTCTTCCGGATATACATATGCTAAACTGTCGAGCGAAAACTGGCAGCTCTCGGCCAATAAGATACTGTTGTGTATTGCTTGTGGATACTGCCGGAAGAGCCTGGTCATTTCTGCCTGATCCTTTAAATGCCGTTCTGCATTTTGGTGGAGTAAAAATCCGGCATTCTGAACCGTGCATTTTTCCCGGGTACAGGTCAGGATATCCTGCAGTTCACGGCGATCGGGATGATGGTAATGTACATCATTGGTGGCAACGAGTGGGATATCCAGCACCTGCGATAACTGGTTTAACCTGAACAGTCTTTTGTGATCATTTCCGGTATAATCCATTGTTGCTGCCAAAAAGAGATTATTGCCCAGTTTTTTTCTGAAATCTGCCAGTTGAACTTTAAAATTTTCCTGGTAATCAAAAATCGAATTCATTTCATCTGGGGGAATCACCACAAACTTGATTCCCTCACTATGTTCAAAAACATCTGCCTGATAAAGATGGCAGCTGCCTTTTTCTGCCCGGCTATTACCCAGGCTGAGCAGAGCAGAAAGGTGGCAATAAGCCTCCATGTCTGTTGGATAAGCCAATAACGATGGTCCATCCAATAAATCAAGTCTGCATGCCGGAATCAGTTCGATGGCGTGGTTTCTGGCTGCTACATGTGCACGCACAATCCCCGCAAGGGTGTTGCGGTCGGTAATGGCCAGCTTACGGTAACCCATGGCTGCCGCCTGATCAATCAGTTCTTCCGGGTGTGAAGCCCCCCTTAAAAAACTAAAATTACTGGTGACCTGAAGTTCTATATATTCCATTTTGTTAAGCAAAAAAACCGTGAATAAACCATTGAGAGGCTTTCTCCGAACTATAATGGCCCGATCTGAAAAGCCAGTAACGTTTTCCATCTGCATCTTCCAGTTGATAGTAATCCCGATGCTCGCCCTTTTCCAGCCACCATTCACGCTCAATGCGCTCCGGTCCGTCAGCCTTTTTCACCTGATGGGTAATGCCCTGGTAGCGAAAGAGCATTGGCGGATAATCCGGAATAGGCGCAGAAACCTGAACGGGCTCGGGCACTTTCAGGAGCTGTACCGGCCGCAACCGGTCGGTACGCCAGGGTAAAGACAGTGGTTCAGTAAGTGAATCTACCTTTTTAATTGATCGTTCCGGCCAGTGATGGGGCTGCGGCAGATAGCGCTGAATCGCCTGGGCGCCCAGTTTTCCGGCCAGCCTGTCCAAAAGTTCAGTTACTTTTTGACCGCCTGTACCGTTTTCTGCCATCCATAAAGATTCCTGACCCGGATCTAGCTGATCAAATCTGACCGCATCCATTGTGAAAAGCTCTATACCCATTTTGGGCTCAATCTGATCGATTTTGAGCGAAAACAGCTTAAAAAGATGACTCATATTAATACTTGGACTGTTGGTGCCGATTCCTGTTTTGATCACTTTTCCGTCTATCCGGTAGCTTTGCAACAAGGCCGAACGGAGCCCCATCCCATCCTTTTGTAAACTGCTGCAAAGCCGGGACAACAGTTTTTCGATGGCAATTTCAATTCCTTTTCGCGTGCTGATCGGTTCCATGCTTGCTAATCTTTCACTATATACTTCAGGAACCGTAATCGGGGAAAAATGCTCTTCCTTTTGCCCCAATACCTGCTCAATCCTTTCCATACTGTCTTCTCCAATCCGTCTTCGCAGTACCGATCTGGGCATAGAGATAAAGCTGCCAATAGTCTTCAGTCCAAGTTTGATAAGCTTCTGACTGGCCATGGGCGAAATGCGGAGCGCCATTGGTGGCAGATGCAAAAGGGCATTCAGCTCTTCACCGCTTTTGATAATGGGAGAAATTTTTCCGTATCGCGATATGGCCCAGGCTGTGCCCATGGTATCTGAAATAGCAGCCCGTACATGATAGCCCAACCCGCGTAGGCGGTTTACGATTTCGCGCAGGTATTCTCTTTCGCCCCCCCAGAGATGTGCACAGCCACTGATATCTAAAATTAAACCCTGATCTTCTTCTAAGCCCACCAATGGCGTATAACGAATGCACCAACCGCCAAGTGCCGCTAGTAGTTTTCCGGTTTTGTGGTGTTGGTTCTCAATTACTTCCAGGTTTGGAACAATTGCCCTGGCATCAGCAAGGGGCATTCCCAGGTGGATACCGAGCAAAGCAGCTTCTTTGCTGACAGCGGTGATGACCATTCGGTTCCCGGCCTTATCAGAAAAAACCAGTGGCAAATGGCTTAAGGCTGGCCGCTTAATGCGGATCCAGTCGGTAAGCAGGGTAGAAAACCATATGGACATGTATCTTTTCTGCATTACACCGCCCTCCTGATTTTTAAACCGTCAAAAGGCACCTGCGTTACCGGTCTGAAAGCGCCGGCTGCATATGCTATTATCCAGTTGCCTGGTATTCCGTTTTTAACCTTGAGCAGCTCTACATGCCACCTCGGAAAGCCCAGTCCGGGCAGGCCATCAATGGCAACACTTGGCATAGCCGATATGCGCCACCTTGCGGCCGCCAGGGTAGAGCTGAGTTTTTCAGCATTTTTTCGGATCACAAAAGCAGTAACCCTGCTTTTTTCGATCACCAGCTGCAGTCGCCTGCTTTGTGCAAAACTGATTTCATCCAGTTCAGTTACCACTGCTGCCAGGCTTTCGCATTTTAAGGCCTCTTCTGTGGCCCACAATACATCTCTTTCATTTTGCAGGTCGATAAAAATGATGCGTTCAGGTGACAAGCCAAAAGTGATGAGCGAAGGGGGAAAGATTTTTCTTTGGGTACTGATCCACAGGCAAACGCCATTATTTTTCATCAGGACAGCAAGAAGTGCCGAGATAAAGCCCCCGCTTGCAGCGGCATCTTCAAGGTTTGTTGCCAAAAATTCATGCAGGGCAGCCAATGGAAAGATATTACCCGGGAAAGCCGTAGAAATTATGCCCAGTCCAAAGTCTGTTGCATGTGCATTCCTTTCGGGCTTAAAGCCTTGAAGTTTCAGGATCTGTTCCTGAAGCTTGCCAATGATCTCCTTTTTAACTGTCGCCATATCCTTTTGTCCCCGGGGAGAATGATAAAATAATATCCAAACCTTTAACACAAAATTAATACTAAAAATATTAGTATTTTAGATTGTTAACAAAAATATCTGATGTTGGTTTTAAATGCATTAGAAGCAAATTTAAAAGCATAATAAATGTTAATAAATACTAATTTATTTAGTAAAAATAATTATATTTGATTTTTTAAAATGATAAAGATGCTTTTTTATGACTGAGCTGGAATATTTTTTTGAGGGTGAAAATGGGGTATCGGAGCTTTATCAGCTGATCCGTTTTGGGGCAGGAGAGCCATGGAAGATCGTGCTCAACGGAGAACTGATCGGCAGTCTGGAAAAACAGCATGGTGCCTGGGCGCAACTCAGCGGAAATGGCTTTAGCAGGGAACTTCTGAACGGCATTACCACATATATAGATGCACAGTATTTTAACAGCCTGCCCGCAGAAATCTGTTCGCGTTGGCCAAATCTGGTCGAAAAAGTGCTGTTAAGGTCAGACACAGCTTATATGATCATCTGCAAAGAGGGCATTAGTTTTAAAAGCTTCCAGCGCATATTCTCCAGGTTTGTACCAGGTCTGCTCAAAGATGAGTGGACAGTAAACTTCCAGGTATTCAACCATGATTTTTCGGATGATTTCTCCTTGCTTGCTAAGCCATTGGTTTATAAGAAAGAATCATTTGGATGGGAAGAGGTGAACAGGTAATGGAACAGTTGAGTTTTTTTTCCTACAGCGGACAATCTGCAGAACTACCGAAAGACGTGTTGGATTACCATGCAGGTTTTATCGATCATAATCAAAGTGATCTGTTGCTCAAAACGCTTGTTCAAAATACGCCATGGCAGCAAAGGCTTGTTAAAATGTACGACCGGGAAGTACTTACACCCAGGCTTACCGCCTGGTATGGAGATGTTGCCGGTATTGACTATGGAGCGCTTGGCAAATCCACGCCGATGGAGTGGACAACAACACTTTTAGAACTTAAAAGATTGGTAGAGCCCATTTCCGGAATTACCTTTAACAGCGTACTGCTTAATTATTATCGTGACGGTCATGATTCGGTGGCCTGGCACAGCGATAAGGAAACGGTAATGGGATCGCACCCGGTTATCGCCTCAGTTTCCTTTGGTGCGGTACGTAGTTTTGATATTAGGAAAAAAGAAAATCACAGGGAGAAATATGCTGTCAGGCTGGAACATGGATCTCTTTTAATCATGAAAGGGGATTTGCAGGCAAGATGGGAGCACCGGATTGCCAAGACCGCTCAGCATATTGGGCCAAGGGTAAACCTGACTTTTAGACGAATCATCAATCCATCTGGGTGATATGATTATATATATAGTGAAGTATAAGATTTAAACAACTAAATTTATATTTGCGGTGTTATTGCTTTTTATCTGCAAGCACTTAATATAGTGTTTCGGCTAGATAAATTTAAGCCTAAAGATACCGGATTTATATCATCAACACAGAGCAAAGTTAGCCATGCCACAACCTTTACCCTTGAAAAACATAGAAGCTACAAGGCGCGTATTGCCAATGATATTGGCTACTGCCATTTTTATGCAAATGCTCGATTCGACCATACTTAATACATCTCTGCCGGCCATTGCAAAGGATCTTCATCAATCTCCTCTGAATATGCAAAATGCCATTATTGGCTATGTATTAACACTGGCTGTTTTTATGCCGGTAAGTGGTTTTCTGTCTGATAAGTTTGGTACAAAGAAAGTGTTTATTTTAGCCTTAATGCTTTTTAGTCTGGGATCTCTTTTCTGTTCGTTATCTGCCAATTTAACGCAACTGGTAATTTCAAGAATTATACAGGGAGTAGGTGGAAGTTTGATGACACCAGTGGGTAAATTGGCATTGGTGAAGAGCTTTCCAAAGAAAGAGTTATTGAAAGCAATGAATTTTGCGATTATACCCGCACTGATCGGGCCTGTTCTGGGGCCGCTTGTTGGTGGATATATGGTAGATTATTTATCCTGGCACTGGATATTTTTAATTAATATACCGATGGGCATTTTGGGGATTGTGCTCAGCTTACGGTACATGCCTGATTACCGGTCTGAAGTGATTGATTTTGACCTGCGGGGCTTCCTGATTTTTGCCGCTGCATCATTATTGCTTTCCATCGCCCTCGAACTGTTGGGCGATGTGGTATACACTACGCCAGCCCTGGCCATATTGTCAGTCGGTGTGTTAATGCTTTACTTTTATTATCGGCATGCGGTAACAGACAATAATCCTATTTTCCCGTTAAACTTGTTTAAGGTGAGAACATTTAGGGTGGGTATACTTGGTAATCTGGCTACCCGATTAGGTATCAGTGCAATACCTTTATTGTTGCCCATGATGATTCAGATTGCTTATGGTCGTTCTGCGGTAGTCTCTGGCTGGATTATCGCCCCCATGGCACTAACTGCTATTATTGCAAAATCGCAGGTCATAAAAATCTTAAACCGGTTTGGTTATAGAACAACATTGATGGCCAATACTTTTATCATCGGGAGCTTAATCTGTACCATGGCCATACCAGCAATCGGGTCGTCAATCTATTATTATGTACCGATCATTGTTGTGATGGGATTTTTCAACTCCATTCAGTTTACGGCCATGAACACCATTTCAATTGCTGATCTGCGTGATTATCATACCAGTAGCGGTAATTCTTTAATTTCTGTTAATCAGCAACTTGCCATCGGGTTTGGTGTGGCCTTCGGACTGATCATCTTGAAGTTGTTTCGGGGAGATGTAAAGCTCATTCATGATGATATTCACAATGCCTTCAGGTATACCTTCCTTGTGGTGGGTATTTTGACTATACTATCAGGCCTTGTATTTAGAAGATTGCATTTTAAGGATGGGGAAAATTTAAAATAATTCTATCAAACGCAACTGGTACAACATTCTTGCTGTCCGTTTTACGCCATCAATCAAAGATTCATTATTGTACCAGCATTCGAGTTTTTTGATCATCTGAGGAAGATAGATAAACGAGCAATTCTCAATATTGTCTTTTAAATCTTATTTGCATTAAAATGCTTATAGCGGCAGATTTTTCATGGGTGATAACCTTGCCCGGTCATTTTAATCTTTTACGGGTTCGAGAAGGTAAGCCTTTGCTTTAAAAGAATAGCCAATTTGTGAATACGATGGGATTTTCAATCCAACCTGTTCGAATTAAATCACTTTATTACGATGCCGCCTCTCTTTTATTTTGTATCTATTTTTAACTCGTCTTTTATATAGGCTTATTTGATCTCGTGGTAAAGCTAAAGGCGCTGCCTATGCCAGGGGTAGATTGCACGCTGATCTCGCCACCCAGTTTCTCTACCAGAAGTTTTACGGTAGCAAGGCCGATTCCTGTTCCGCTTTGGGCGAAGCGGTCTGAAGTATTTAGGGTAACATTTCTTTGAAAGATACGTTCCAGCTCTTCTTTTCTGATGCCCATGCCGTTATCGCTAACAGTTATTTTAGCGATGTCATCGTCAATCACACAATCTATTTGAATCAGGCAAATCTGTTTATCATTATACCGTATCGAGTTGGTTAACAGATTGATCATGATCTGCTGCAGCGCTATTGCAGAAGTATTGATTCTGATCTTTTTTTCCGGGTAGCTGATCTGCACATTTTCCGGAATGCTGAGCATAGCGACCGTTTTGTGCAGAAAGCCATCAAGTTCAATCGTTTCATGCTGTACAGTCAAAATTTCTGGCCTTATTGAATAGTCGAGCATGTCGTTAATCAGTTTACCAAGCGTTTTTGCACTATTCAGACTTGTTGAAGCCAACTTTATGCCTTTCTGGTCACCACTATTATTCAGGTGACGGACCAAAAGTTCTGAACTCATGGAAATGGTGCTTAGCGGATTTTTAATGTCATGTGCTGCGGCGGTGGCAAACTGTTGCATAAATTGATTGGTTTCCACCAGGCGATTGTTCGTTTCGCAAAGCAGCAGCAGTTTTTTTCTCAGCTCCATTTGGGCAATCACCTGTTTGCCCAGTACCTTGAGCGACCATAGCTGCTGCTCATCCAGTGTTCTCGGAACGGTGTCTATCACGCATAGCGAACCCATTGGCATCCCTTCCGGCGTGAGTAATGAAATTCCGGCATAGAATGCAATATTGGGATCCCCCGTTACCAAAGGGTTTTCGGCAAATCGTTGGTCTTCCTTTGCATTACTCACTACCATTACCCCGCTTGGATCAATAATGGTATGTGCGCAAAAAGCATGCGCTCGAGGGGTCTGCTGAACATCGATACCAAGTTTGCTCTTAAACCACTGGCGCGAATTGTCTACCAGGGTAATCAGCGCAATTGGTGTTCCGCAAATCTGCGAAGCCATTTTGGTCAGCTCGTCGAAATCCTCTTCAGGCAGGCTATCCATAATCTGGTAGGATTCAAGTGCCTCTAGCCGCTGTTTTTCGTTATCAGGAGGGGTGGGTATATTATTCAAATCTTAGTAAATGTAGCGTTATTTAATTCTTTAAGTTTAATTTCTTTTTGCCTTGAGTTTTCCACTCTTTTGGTATTGCTGGGTTTTAATGTTCTCCCACATAATCAGCCGATCTTCAATTCTGGAAAATACACGGATATCTCCGTCTTGCGAAATAACAATACCCAGGCTACCAGGGTGCGACCAGCAGTGTGCGATCATGGAGCGGTGCCGGGTACCAAAATGTTTGGGATCTACGGGGATCAATGATTTTGGGGTAGCAGTGGCTGTAGCGGAATTATAAATTTTTCCTGGCATCTTTTTCGATCGGATTACACCCCCAAATCCCCTTGCTACCATATCCTGTCCAAATAAGACCACGCCATCTACGCAGCTTTGGGAGGCAATGAAACTCACCGAACCCTTGATTTCGTTGGCCACTTCTGTTTTTGCGTGCAGGGCTAAAGTTTCCTGCTCATAAAGTGATCTGGTAACAGTTTGCTTGCCAGCAGCTAACCGTTGATCAATCATATGCTCGGTAACATAACTGTTGATGGTTTGTTTAAGGTAACCAATGATGGCAAGCAGCAGTCTTTTATAATTCACTGCATATTTGATATCAACTGCACTGCTATCTTCTGAGATCAGCACTGCCCCTCCATGATGGTAGTTTTGTATTTTTAGCAATAGCCTAGACAATGTCTGGGTCCATATACTGTCTACAAATTCTTCCCAGTCTGCAAAATCTTCAACTGGGTGGGCTAGAGATAGGAAATTCTTGATTTCTGCCCTGATGGCACCGGCATTTTTCCTGATGATTTTAGATACTGGTCCTATTGTAAATACATCCAGGTAGCGGGTAACCAGTACGTTTTGTTTTAAAGTGGCCAGTAGTTCGTAGTCGAACATCACCTTTAGCGTGGCTATATCGTCTATAAATACCTGAAACAGCCCGGGCTGTTCAGATCCTGATTCAGATTCATAATTCAGAAAGCTCTGGTAGTGCATGGCCTGATCGATCATTCCCCAGATAAAGAGTTTCCCATCCTGATCATAATAAACCGCAAGCGAAGTGCCGGATGGATCAGCTGCTTTAGACAGCTTAACCAGCGATCTGATATCAAGCGGGATGCGCTGGGCGAATTCTACGCAGCTCCATCTTTCAGAAACAATCTTTCTTGGCGGATTGGGATCGGGATTGGCAGGATCAATAAGCGTAACGGCAACCTTAGTCAGTTCTCCCTCTTCAGTTCTCATCGAGGTGTAGAAAAGACACTCGAAAAGCTCTTCTAGAATACTTAATGGGGGAGTAGCGAGCGCCAGTCTGCTATGGTTCAGCTTGGCATGGATATGCGCCGCAAGGTCCGTTGTTTTTGATTTTTCCTCAATCATTGCCTAATAGCGCTTATTCTTTGGTTTGATACGGTATACAACAGCAAATGATGTAATGTGTTTTTGCAAAAATGCTTTTTTTATTTTGGAGCCATACTGTCAGGTTTTATTAAGATACTTATCCTGTTGTGGCACATTTTACTACAATCAGGTTATAAGACCATCACACAAATGGTTTTTCTCCAGTCTGCAAATTTGACGGGGACTATTCTTATACAGAAAGCAACTGCTGGTAGAAAGCTTAATGTAGAGTTAACATGGCCACCGTATTTTTGCATAAATATTTTTGGTCAATCTAATTCTTCATGGTGAAGCATCAATTTCAAAACGATCTGTTACATAATAGGGATGTTTTCGATCAAATCTACAAGGAATACCATAAGGCAGTATATGCCAATATTTTTAAGCTGATCAAAGATCCTTCCATCGCTGAGGATCTTCTCCAGGATGTATTTTTTGCACTTTGGGAAAATAAGGCCAAGCTAGATCCTCAACAACCGGTATCCGCCTGGTTATTTGTAGTGAGTTACAACAGATCAATATCTTACCTCAGAAAGAAAATAAAACAAAATATCTGCTATGTAGAAAGTTATGATCCCTTTCATACTGTTGCCGAAGAAATATTTCCTGATCAGAATCTGATTGAGGCGGAACTCAATATGCTTGAAGAAGCGATAAATGCACTCTCGCCCCAGAAACAAAAAGTGTTCAGGCTATGCCGGTTTGAAGGTAAATCGCAAAAAGAAACTGCTCAGCTTCTGGGATTATCTACCGAATCGGTAAAAGACTACCTCAAACAATCCAAATACTTTATCAAAGAGTATATTCTGTCCAGAAATGCAACTGGTGGAATAATCAGCGTATCGGTACTGGTGATGTTAGCTAACCTGTAGTTTTTTTAACGGTAACTTAATGTTTTAATAACAGTATTCGCCACCCCCATTTTAACCCCTCAGCGTATTTACAAACAGATGAATGAGATAAAGAAACTCATAGATAAACTATGGGCCAACGATGTTAGTATAGAGGAGCAGTATAAACTACTTGAATCTTTAAGAAACGATTCAGTGGAATTAAAATCTGAATTAAAGACCTGTTATGATCTGGAGCTATCTACGGAGGATAAAGAAATTACCGAAAAGCGATTCGAGCATATTTTAGCCCGGCTTCATGTGCGTATGGACGATCAGGAGATAAAGCCCGTTGCCAAAATATTTCCACTCTACCATTGGATAAAAGTGGTTGCAGCCTTATTGATTGTTGCTGTAGTTACGGCACTGTATTTTAACAGTAATCATATTACACAGCAAAAGAAACTGGCGGATAATCATGTGCAGATAACAAAAAAAATACTCAGGCAGCCATATAATGCGGGCAAAATTGCCATGATTATCAATCTTTCTGATGGTTCAAGGGTTACCCTGCAACCCAAAAGCTCATTGAGTTATTATGAGCCTTTTGACAGGAGAAGTAGAAATATCAGCATGAGGGGTGAAGCTACTTTCAAAGTTGCTAGAGATAAGCATCATCCTTTTATTGTTAGTGCAAATGGTTTTACCACCACTGCATTAGGTACTGAATTTACCATTAACACCCAAAAAAAGGATCGGCTTACGGTGAAGCTGATTGAAGGAAAGGTAGTGGTTAAAACTGGCGCTGAAAGCAGTATGAAAATGAGTGATGTTTATTTAATTCCCGGAGAGCAGTTATCCATTAATACCAAACTGAAGGTGCATAGCCTAAGTAATTTTAAAAGTTCGGATAACACAGTTAAGCCAAAGCCGGTACTAAGCATAGCGGCAAAGGATGCGCTAGTGTTTAATGAAACCCCTTTAAGTGAGGTGTTTATTCGCTTAGCTAAACGCTACGAGACTGAGCTTGTTTACGAGGATGTTGAAGAAACCGAACTGCAGAAATTATACTTTACCGGTAGCGTTGGAGCTGCAGAAAAATTGAATACCATATTGCCTGTTATCTGTAATATGAACGGGTTAAACTTTAAACTTACCGCCAAAAGCATCATCATCAGCAAACAAAAATAATTTTTAAACCCAGGTTTTAACCGAAATGAATGTCTCCGAAATGGGATGAAGGGACGCTATTGCCTAATTTTTAATCATATCATGCAAACAAACAAACTAAAAAAGACCATCAGGAGATTCAAATGTTTTGCAGCATTTGTACTGCTGACCATGATTACCCATGCTGTTTATGCGCAGCAGAACACTTCCGTAAAAGGAACAGTAGTGGATGAAAAAGGAGCCACACTTCCCGGAGTATCGGTGATGATGGTAGACCAGACAACAAAAAAACAGGAGACTACTGTTACTGATTTAAAAGGAATATTTGTTTTTAACAGTGTAAAAATAGGAAACAGATACGATTTTACTTTTAATTATGTTGGTTACGAAAAGAAAACCTCAGCAGCGTTTCTAATCAATCCGGGTACCAATAATTCTATTCTCATTCGTATGGAAACCAGCTCGTCAGGCTTAAATGATGTGGTGGTTGTAGGTTACGGCTCTCAGAAGAAAACCAAAATAACCGGCGCCATTTCGCAGGTAAAATCAGCAGAGCTGAATAAATACGCTGGCAGTAGCTTCGCCCAGCAACTCGCGGGCAAAGCAGCTGGTGTGGTAATTAATGATGCTTCAGCGCAGCCCGGCACTGATCCGCAAATCGTAATACGCGGTATCGGTACACTAACCGCGGGCGTAAGTCCATTAGTTGTTGTAGATGGCTTCCCGCTATCTGAAGGTAGTTCGCTCAATACGGTGAATCCTCAGGATATTGAAACCATTGATATTCTCAAAGATCCGGCATCAGCAGCCATTTATGGCTCCAGGGCCGCTAACGGGGTAATTTTAATTACCACTAAAAATGGCCGTTCAGATAAAAATGCCGTTTCTTTCGATTTCTATACAGGTGCGCAGTTACGTGCAGATCAAGTAGATCTTGTAGACGGTTATCAGTTTGCTCAGCTGAATACGGAAGCAAGGGATTGGGGATATGTATCGAGAAACCCGTCGAACAGAAGTATTACCGATGATTATGTCACCAGGGTTGCTAAGGGTGCAAATAAAAGAGATTTAAGATTAAACTACATTCAGCCCTATTTAAATAACCAGCCAGGTTTAACGAATACCGATTGGCTGGATGAGATTTTTAGAACGGCTCCCATCAGCAGTTACAATGTAGCGGTTTCAGGTGGAAACGATAAATCTAAATACTATTTCTCCGGCAACTATTTCGATCAGGAAGGAATAGTGGTCGAAACCGGACTGAAACGTTACAGCATGTCGTTTAAGTTTGATTCCAAACTTTCCAAATCATTTGATATGGGTTTGAGCATTAATCCAAGCTACAACCTTCAGCATTTTTTTCAGAACGATGCCAGCAGGAGCAGCGATGCCATTGGTGCAGCACTGATTATGTATCCTTTTTTTCCAGCAAGAAATAACGACGGTTCTTTGGCCATAAGCCAACAGATCATAGCGAATACACCGGAAGATGGAGCGCTTGGCGAAAATCCTGTTGCCATAATGGAAAAAACCAAATACAATAAAAATCTCTTCCGTACCTTTGGTAATGCCTACCTTAATTTTAAGCCAATGGCAGGGCTTACCTTCAAATCGCTTTTGGGTGGAGATTACAGCAATAGTTTTATCGATTTTTTTACCCCAACTGACGTAGGTGAATACCGTACAGCAGCACCGAAACCTGCCAGGGCAAATGAAACAAAGGGCTCGGTAATCAATTACCTTTGGGAGAACACCCTTACTTTTGAGAAGACCTTCGGAAAACACGATATCAATATCCTGGCCGGAACCACTTTTCAAAAAGAGTCTGGTAACAGTACGCTGGTTTCGGGTACCGGAATTCCTGATAATAATATCGACAACATCGCTGGGGCATCTTCCTTTTCTGTGGTTCCGCAACGATACATCTGGACACAGCTTTCTTACCTTGCAAGGCTACAGTACGCTTATGCTAACAAATACCTGTTTTCTGCAGCCATTAGAAGGGATGGTTCATCAAGATTTGGCCAGGATGCCAAATGGGGTAATTTCCCATCGGTAACAGGCGGTTGGATATTAAGCAGTGAAGATTTTTTTCCAAAGGTAAACTGGATCGATTTATTAAAGTTTAGGGCTACTTACGGCAAAGCTGGAAATAATCAGATTGGTAACTATAGTGCTTATGCGCTTGCAAATCCTATCAGTTACGTCAGCGGATCAACACTTCTTCCTGGCTTTGCTGCAGTTAACCCGGCAAACAGTACACTTTCCTGGGAGACCAAAACCTCATATAACTTTGGAGTAGATTTAGGGTTTTTGAAAGTTTTAAACCTTTCTGCCAACTATTATTCTATGGTAACGTCAGATCTTTTATTACAGGTTCCTGTACCCTCACAATCGGGTTATGATAGTGCATTGCAAAATGTGGGCAGGGCCAGCAACAAAGGCCTGGAGCTCGAACTCTCTGGTTCAAATGTTAAACTAGGGCCTTTAAGCTGGAATTTTGGTGCAAATATCGCTACCAACAAAAATAAGGTGTTGGAACTTGGGCCAGGGCAAAACCAGATTGTTACTGGTACCAATAGTGCATTCAGAACCAAAGTTGGTGGCCCCATTGCAGAGCTCTATGGCTATAAGGTAACCGGTGTGTATAAAAACCAAAGCGAGATAGACAATAGTCCGCACGTTGCCGGAACCCTGCTTGGCGATTATATTGTTCAGGATGCAAACGGCGATGGAAAAATAACACCCGATGACCGGACGGGCTTTGGTACTTATGCGCCTAAAATCACCTATGGTTTTAACAGTAGTTTAGCGTATAAAAGCTTCGAACTGAGTTTCTCCATAAACGGTATATGGGGAAGGAAAATCTATGATAATGGATTAGTCAATATGGAATCCGGAGAAGGTTTCTCGATGGCTGACACTTATTATTACCAAAATAGATATCATCCTGTTAACAACCCAAATGGTTTTCTGGCACAGCCCAACACCAATTACTCTGCAAACAGGTTAAATACCAATGCCTCTAGTGTTTTCTTTCAAAAGGCAGACTATGTCCGTCTGCGTAATGTTCAGCTCACTTACAACCTGTCTTCAAAACTATTGTCTAAACTAAGGGTAGCAAGGGCAAGTGTATATGTAACCGGAAATAACCTGCTCACCGTAACCAATTTCCGTGGATTTAATCCTGATGCCACCAGCGATAATGTGCTAACCTCAGGCTATTCTTATTCCAACTACCCCGTGGCCAGGTCTTTTGTAGCAGGTTTTAATTTAACTTTTTAATGTATCGTAAAATAGTATTTAAAATGAAAAATATAATCAATAAATTACTTTTTACAGGAGGGCTTTTCTTTCTTTTGGCCATTGCTTCCTGTACAAAAGAACTCAATCAGCAGCCCATCACTTCTAAATCACTGGCTAATTTTCTGACTACCGAAACTGAAGTGGAAGAGTACATAAATGCGGTATACGGCACCTTGCAATTAAATGGTCTTTACGGCCTTTACCTGCCGGCCATCGGAGAAATACCTTCAGATA
>Ga0182008_10000144_pt1 | contig 54906 bp, 47 predicted proteins | sample Sormic07211129_1_FD_120482 | JGI IMG/M metagenome (GOLD analysis project Ga0182008, IMG submission 120482) | Rhizosphere microbial communities from Sorghum bicolor, Mead, Nebraska, USA - 072115-129_1 metaG | ecosystem: Host-associated > Plants > Roots > Rhizosphere | place: USA: Nebraska...
GCTGGCGTTCCACAACGCCGCCGCGCGTTACTTCTATGCGATTGGCCGCGATGGGTTGCTGCACAGCCTGCTGGGCACCACCCATCGCGTGCACCAGAGCCCGCACATGGGCTCGGCCTTGCAGAGCCTGATCGCGGCAGTGGTGGTGCTGATTTTCGCCGCCATGGATGCCGATCCGATCCTGCAACTGTTCGCCTGGCTGTCCAATCTGGCGACCCTGTGCGTCATCCTGCTGATGGCGCTGACGTCGGTGGCGGTGTGCGTGTACTTCCAGCGTCATCCCGAACTGGACGTCGGGCTCTGGCGTGGGCGTATCCTCCCCGTTTTCTCCAGCCTGGCCCTGGTGTCGGTGCTGGTGCTGGCGGTGGTGCACTTCGACGTGCTGACCGGGGCCAGCAAGCTCCTGTCCTATGGCCTGTGCGCGATCATCCCCGTAGCCCTGATCATCGGGGTTTACCTCGCCGCACGCTTGCGCAAACTCTCGCCGCAGCGCTTCCACGCGTTGGGCAGCCACAAGCTCTGAGCCACACCCGATCATCCAGATAAAACCGGCCTGCCGTCCTTCGGCCAGGCCCGCCAGCGTGTGAAAGGAAGGTTGCAAATGCACAACTACAAGATGCTTATCAACGGGGCCCTGGTGGCCGGTGAGCAGGGGCGGTTCGAGGTGGTCAACCCGGCCACCGGGGCGGTGTTCGCTCACTGCCCGGCAGGTTCTTTGGGGCAACTCGACCAGGCGGTGCAGGCCGCGCAGGCGGCGTTCAAAAGCTGGCGCCACAGCAGCCACGCCGACCGCAGCGCACGCCTGCTGGCGATTGCGGCGGATATCGAACGGGAGGCCGATGCACTGGCCCGGCTGATCGTGCAGGAACAAGGCAAACCGCTGGAACTGGCGTTTTCCGAAGTCATGGGCGCGGCCGCCTGGACCCGCTACGCGGCGGGGCAAGACATTGCCGTGGAGCTGGTGGAAGACACCCCCACCCAACGCATCGAGTTGCACCGCAAACCCTTGGGCGTAGTGGCCTCGATCACGCCGTGGAACTGGCCGTTCATGATCGCCGTGTGGCACATCATGCCGGCATTGCGGGCCGGTAATTGCGTGATCAGCAAACCGTCGAGCCTGACGCCGCTGAGCACCCTGGGCCTGGTCGATATCATCGCCCGCCATGTGCCCCACGGCGTGATCAATTGCGTGACGGGCGAGCAAGGCTTCGGCAGTGCGATCACGGCGCATCCAGGCATCCAGAAGATTGTCTTCACCGGCTCCACCGCCACCGGGCAAAGCGTGATGCGCGGCGCTGCCAGTAACCTCAAGCGCCTGACCCTGGAGCTGGGCGGCAACGACGCGGCCATCATCCTGCCGGGCACGCCGGTGCAAGAGGTGGCCGAGGCGATCTTCCAGGCGGCGTTTCTCAACATGGGGCAGACCTGCGCCGCCCTCAAGCGCCTGTATATCCACGAGTCGCAATACCAGGCCTTCGCCGAGGCGCTGACGCAGATCGCGGCGCGCCAGGTGGTGGGGGATGGCCTGGAGGCGGGGGTAACCTTCGGTCCGGTGCAGAACCTGGAACAGCTGGCGCTGGTGGAAGCCCTGGTCGACGACGCACGGGCCAACGGCGGGCGGGTGCTGTGCGGCGGCGCACGCCTGGATCACCCCGGTTTTTTCTACCCGCCCACCCTGGTGGCCGACGTCACCGACGGTCAGCGCCTGGTCGATGAAGAACAGTTCGGCCCCGTGCTACCGCTGATCGCCTACCGCGACGTGGAAGACGTGCTGCGGCGCGCCAATGCCGGTGACATGGGCCTGGGTGGCTCGGTGTGGGGGCCGGATGTCGAACAGGCCCAGCTCCTGGCCAGCCGCCTGGAGAGTGGGGTGGCGTGGGTCAACTGCCATGCGCAGATCCAGCCGAACACGCCGTTTGGCGGCAGCAAGATGTCCGGGTTTGGCGTCGAGTTCGGCCTGGAAGGCCTGCTGGAGTTCACCGGTCAGCAATTGCTGTTTGTTCGCAAGCCACCACAAGGAGCCTGAGCCATGCACCCTCCACTTATCGGCTCCGCGCTGGCGTGCACCCTGGTGCTTTGCGCCTTCCCGTCCGCGCATGCCTATGAGCTGTACAGCGATGACAGTCGTCACCTCAACGCCGACATGACCGCGGTGTTCGGGCAATTCAACAGCCGCAAGAACTACGACGGCACGCCCGGCGGTTCTACCTGGCGCGAGGGTTTTATCAAGTATGGCTTGAGTGGCGACCAGGCCCTCGCCGGCAACGGCACCGCGTACGGTGCCTTTGCACTGCTCAGTTCCGCTACCTGGGGCGATGGCGACCCGGCAGGCAACACCCTGGGCACCGAGCGCACCACCAAGATTGAAGACGCGTACCTCGGCTGGCGGTCCGACGATCTGTTCCCGGCGCTGGGCAAGAACGGCGTGGATATTTCCGCTGGGCGCCAGGTGGTCAAGCTGGGTCGTGGGTTCCTGATCAACGATGACGGGCCGAACCTGGGCAAGGGCCCCGCCGATGGCAAGCTGAACCGCGGGGGGGCGTTCTACCTGGCGGCGCGGCATGCGTTCGACCAGACCGCGTATGTGCGCCTGGGTGGGCAGGACGGCCTGCATGGCAGCCTGCTGTGGTTGAAGTCCGACAACCGTGCCCAGGCTGAAACCGAACTGGCCGCCGGTACGCTGGACTACACCGCCCAGCGGGGGACGATCGGGCTGACCTGGATCCACGGCATCAACGTGAACGATCAATGGGCCAGTGACTTCCAGCGCCAGCGCAAGGGCATGAATGTCTACAGCGTGCGCGGTGAGGGCGATGCGGGCGTCAAGAACGTCAGCCTGGCATTCGAGTACGCCTGGCAGGATAAGGACGCCGGCCCGCAAAACGCCTGGTACGGCGAGGCAGGCTACACCTTTGCCGATAGCGCCTGGTCGCCCAAACTCACGTACCGTTATGCGCGCTACTCACAGAAGTGGGACTCGTTGTTCACCGGCCAGAGCCTGGGGTACGGCACCTGGCTGCAAGGCGAAGTCGCCAGCAACTACTCGGGGCCGTTCAACAGCAATACACGGGTCCAGCATGTCGGGTTGAAGGCGACCCCGCTGGAAACCCTGACCCTGGGTGCGCTGTTCTTCGATTTCGACACCGTGCGCAAGCGCGATGCAATCAACCTCAATGCCCGGGAACTGGACCTGTATGCCGAATGGGCGGTCAACCCGCACCTGATCGTCACCCCGCTGGTCGGCCTGTACAAGCCCGAGAAGGACGCGACCACGGGCGGTAATCAGGTGGGGGGCAATGGCACCAATGTGTACAGCCAGGTGACCGTGGCCGTACCGTTCTGAGCATGGCTGGGTACGGCGTTGGGATACCTATGCCGTTCTGGTGGTAGGCGGGTTGCGCATGTTGTCGGCGATCCGTCGCGTGGTGTCCATGACCATCTCGATCACGGTTTCCTGGCGCAGCAGCTTGAAGCTTTGCGTGCTGCCGACGGCCGACAGGCTGCCGACCACTTCGTCCAGGTCGGTCTGGATGATGGGCGCGGCGATACCGGTCAGGCCCAGGTTGAGCTCATCGTGGGTCAGGCAGTAGCCGTCCTTGCGGATCTTTTTCGCGGCCTTGTTGAACCCCGCCCAGTCGTAGGGGCTGGCGGGGTCGTTGGCCAGGTGCTCGTCGAACAGGCGTTGCAGGCGACGGCCTTTCTGGTAGGCGATCAACACCTTCGACTGCGCGCCGCGAAAGAACGGCAACGGTTGCCCACGCCCGAACGCAAAGTGATAGGTGTCGGTGGGCTCGGCGATGTAGGTGTTGATGATGCGCCCGTCATAAAACACGCTGGCAAACACCGCCAGGCCCGTTTGCGCGGACAACTCGTGCATCAGCTCGCGCCCGGCGAGCAGGATCGGGTCGTACTGACGCATCTTCCAGTCCAGCTCGATCACCCGTGGGCCCAGGCCATAGCTGCCGGCATCCACGCGGGTCAGCAGGCCGGCATCGCACAAGTCCTTGACGTAGCGGTACACGGTGGCCCGTGACAGGCCCATGCGCTCGGCGATGGTGTCGGGGTCGATCTTCAATGTCTGTGGGCCGAACAGGTCCAGGACGCTCAGCAATTTGCTCAGGCTGCTCATTTCGTTCCTAAAAAGGGGAGGGGCACGTGCTGCGTTCCGCTGGCGCAACACTACCGCAGTGAAAGAAAAACGCAATCTTTTGTGCTTTTTAGGTCGTCAAAAAATCACATAAATCTCACTAAGTGAGACAAATCAAAATAAAATGCTTGTTGATTGAATTTTTGTGTGTGATAAATCTCATCACTGCAAACGCTCAAGCAAGAGGGCTGAAAATGAATGGTGCGCAACTGATAGTGAATGCGGCTGCGGCAAGCGGTATCGAGTACTGCTTCGCCAATCCCGGAACCACCGAAATTCCATTGGTGGCGGCGATGGCCAGCGCACCTGCACTCAAGCCGGTGTTGTCGTTGTTTGAAGGGGTCTGCACCGGCGCGGCGGACGGCTATGGCCGGATTGCCGGCAAACCGGCCATGACCCTGACCCATCTGGGGCCCGGGTTCGCCAACGGCATCGCCAACCTGCACAACGCACGTCGCGCCAACACCCCCATCGTCAACGTGATCGGCGATCACGCCTCCTGGCACGTCAACTACGACCCGCCGCTGGCCAGTGACATCCAGGCCCTGGCAGGCGCGGTCTCCGGCTGGGTGCGCACCTCGCGCACGGCGTCGGGGGTGGGCGAGGATCTGCAGGAAGCCATGCGCGCGGCCTGGCAGGCCAAGGGGCAGATCGCCAGTTTGATCCTGCCCATGGACCTGCAAGCCCATGCCGTGACCCACAGCGGTGTATTCGCCCCGATCCGCCCGCCGGTCCGGCGCTTTGCCGGCGACCGCATCGAGAGCGTGGCCAAGGCCCTGCGTGACGGCCTGCGCCTGGTGTTTATCGTCGGCGACGAAGGCTTGTCGGTTGCCGGCCTGGAAGCGGCGGGGCGCCTGGCGCAACTGCCGGGCGTGCGTCTGTTCGCCGAGACCTTTCCACGCCTGAGCTACCGTGGCGGTGGCCTGCCGGACCTGGACCGCCTGCCGTACTTCCCGGAAGTGGCGATTGAAATCCTCGAACAATACGACCGGGTGGTGTGCGCCGGCGTGCCGGAGCCCATCAGCTACTTCGGCTACGAAGGCATCCCGTCGCGCCTGGCCGAACGTGAGCGCCTGCTGGCGTTGGCCGATGTCGGTGACGATGTGGCCGGCGCGCTGACGGCATTGGCCGACGCCCTGGATGCACCCGCTTATGTGCCGACGCCCCAGGGCATCGAACTGCCGCCCGGTCACGCCGAGCTGACCCCACAGTCGGTGGGCCAGTTGCTGGCTGCCGCCCTGCCGGACGACAGCATTGTCTCCGTCGAAGGCGGCACCTGCGGCTATCCGTTCTTCACCGCTTCGGCCCGCGCCGCTCGGCACCGGGTACTGACCAACACCGGTGGCGCGATCGGCCAGGGTATCCCGGTGGGCTTCGGCGCCGCCCTGGCCGAGCGCGGCAACCGCGTGTACTGCCTGCAATCGGACGGCAGTGCCCAGTACACCATTCAAACCCTGTGGAGCATTGCCCGCGAGCAACTGCCAGTGGTGATCCTGATTGCCGCCAACCACCGCTACGCGATTCTGCAGAACGAGTTGCGTCGTTTCGGCATGACCGAACTGGGACCCGAAGCCCTGAAGCTGACGGTGCTCGACAGCCCGCGCATTGACTGGAAAGCCCTGGCCAAAGGCTACGGCGTGCCAGCCAGCACGGTGCACACCAATGCCGAACTGCAACGGGCGCTGGCCAATGCAAATGCCGACGGCGGGCCTTGCCTGATCGAAATGGCGCTGTGAAGGAGTCGACCATGAAGCTGTTTGAAGTACTACCCGCCGTCCAGGCTTTTCTGTCCCAGCCGGGTCGCCTGTTTATCGGTGGCAGTTGGCAGGATGCTGCCGATGGCCGCCGTTTTGCGGTGGAAAACCCGGCCACCGAAGACACCCTGACCGAAGTGGCCCAGGGCGGTGCACGGGACGTGGACGCCGCCGTTGCCGCCGCGCGTTCGGCGTTCAACGGCGCCTGGTCGTTGCAGTCACCGGCCCAGCGCGGCCTGCTGCTGTTCCGCCTGGCGGACCTGTTGGACCAGCACCGCGAAGAACTGGCGCAGCTGATCACCCTGGAAAACGGCAAGCCGATTGCTGCAGCGCGCGGTGAAGCGGCCAGCGCCGCCACCATCCTGCGCTACTTCGCCGGCTGGCCGACCAAGATCGAAGGCAGCACCTTGCCCGTTTCACCGGCCAGCGGCGCGCCGATGCTCAACTACACCCTGCGTGAACCGGTGGGGGTCTGCGCGCTGATCGTGCCGTGGAACTTCCCGCTGAACATGTGCGTGTGGAAGCTCGGCCCGGCGCTGGCCACCGGTTGCGTCGCGGTGCTCAAGCCTGCCGAACAAACGCCGCTGGTTGCGATCCGCCTGGTGCAGTTGATCGAGGCGGCGGGGTTCCCGGCCGGCGTGGTCAACCTGGTCACCGGCCTTGGCGCCGAAACCGGTGCGCCGCTGGCGGAGCATCCCGATGTGGACAAGATCGCCTTTACCGGCTCGACCCAGGTCGGCCGGCTGATCGCGCAAGCGGCCACGCGCAACATGAAAAAGGTCTCGCTGGAACTGGGCGGCAAGTCGCCGAACATCATCCTGCCCGACGCCGATATCGTGCGCGCCGCCAAAGGCGCCGCCGATGGCATTTTCTATAACCAGGGCCAGGTGTGCACCGCCGCTTCGCGGTTGTACGTGCACGCCAGCGTGCTGGACCAGGTCCTCGAAGAACTCGAACGGCACGCCGCCGCCCATGTCCTCGGCAATGGCCTGGACCCGGCCAGCAGCATGGGCCCGCTGGTTTCCGGGCGCCAGCTGGCGACGGTCAAGGGCTACCTGCAACGCGGCCAGGAAGAGGGCGCCGAACTGATCTGCGGTGGCGGGCGTCCGGCCCACCTGGAGCGTGGCCACTTCCTTGCGCCCAGTGTGTTCCTGGATCGCGCCGAGGCGGCCTGCGTCGCCCGCGAAGAAATCTTCGGCCCGGTGCTGACGGTAATGAGCTGGACCGAAATCGATGACCTGGTGCTGCGCGCCAACGATTCGCCCTATGGCCTTGCGGCCGGCCTGTGGACCCGCGACCTGCGCTCGGCGCACCGCGTGGCGGCGCAACTCAAGGCGGGCTCGGTGTGGGTCAACTGCTGGAACGTGGTCGATGCGGCCTCGCCATTCGGCGGCTACAAGCAATCCGGCTGGGGCCGGGAAATGGGTAAGAACGTGATCGATGCCTACACCGAGACCAAAAGCGTGTTTGTCGATCTGGCCTGAACTGAATAATCACACGAGGTAATTGTTATGGATCTGGAATTGAAAGGCCGCGTGGCCATCGTTACCGGTGGCGGCATGGGCATCGGCAAGGAAGTCGCCCGTTTTCTCTCCGAAGAAGGCTGCAAGGTGGTGATCTGCGCGCGCCGCATGGCGTTCCTGCAACTGGCCGCCGAAGAGATCAGCGCCCAGACCGGCAACGAAGTACTGCCGCTGTTCTGCGACACCAATGAGATGTCCGCCGTGTCGGAAATGGTCGAAGCCGCCTACAAGCACTTCGGCCGCATCGACATCCTGGTCAACGGTGCCGCTGCGCCGTCTGGCGTAGTGCGCAATGACATCGAACACGCCGGTGACGATGAGCTGCTGTCGGACCTCAACACCAAAGTGATCGGCTACTTCCGTTGCGCCAAGGCCGTGACCCCGCACATGAAGGCCGCCGGCTTCGGTCGCATCATCAACATCGGTGGCCTCACCGGACGCAGCAGCAAGGTGCTGTCGGGCATGCGCAACCTGGCCATCGCCCACATGACCAAGACTCTGTCCGACCAGCTTGGCCCCTCGGGCATCACGGTCAACCTGATTCACCCAGGCGTTGTGGATACCCCGCATATCCAGGAGCTGTATGACCGCGAAGCGGTCAAGCAAGGCAAGACCGCGGAGCAGGTCGAGCAGGCTTATATCGACGCGACGCCGATTCGCCGCACCCTCGCACCGATTGAAATGGGCTGGCTGATTGGTTTCCTGGCGTCGCCCAAGGCTGGCGCGGTGACCGGCGAGTCCATCGGCATCGACGGCGGTTTGACCCGTGGTATCTATATCTGAGGAGCATCTGTGATGAGTAACGGAACCCTTTTGGTGGCCACCGTCGGGCAAGCGGTGATCCGCAGTGCCGACGATGGCCGTACCTGGCATCGCCTGGGCCTGGGGCAGGACCTGGAATTCGATGCGATCACTCGCTCACTGAGCCTGCACCCCGACGCGCCCGAGATGATTTATGCCGGCACCGACGTGGGCTTGTGCGTCAGCCGTGACACCGGCGGCCATTGGCAGCGCGTCGATTCGCCGTTCAACGGGCAGACCGTGTGGAAAGTCGCGGTGGACCCACGGAACGCACAACGGATTTTCGTCGGCACCGGTGCACCTTCCCGCGCTGTGTTGTGGCGCACCCTGGACGGTGGGCTGAGCTGGGATCGGGCACCGGTGGAAATTCCGGAGTTTTGCGACGGCGTCAGTCGCCCACGCCTGCTGGCGTTTGCCTACGACCCGACCGACCCCGACCAGCTGTGGTTCGGCCTTGAAGAGGGTGGGTTGTTCCACTCCCGCGACGGCGGCGACAGTTGGACCCGCGTCGATGACCGCCTGTTGTGGGAGTTCAACTCGGACGTGCACAACATCCTGGTACTGCCCAACCATGGCCAGAAAGTCATCGTGGTGGTCTGCGTCAACGCGGTCTACCGCAGCCTGGACGAAGGGCTGACCTGGACTGGCATCATCGGCCGCGAAGCCTTCGGCCTGTATTACATCCGCGCCATGAACGCGCCGTTGGGTTCGCAAAGCGACCTGTACCTGAGCATTTCCGATGGCACGCCGGGCACCACCAGCAAGATCCTGGTGTCCCGCGATGCGGCGCTCAGCTGGGAAGTGCTGCCGCTTTCCCAGCAGCCCAATTCCTGCGTGTGGGCGATTGCCTTCAACCCGGCCAACCCCCGGCAGATCGTGGCGGGCACCAAGTACGGGCATCTGTTCACCTCCGACAACGGCGGTGACGGCTGGCAGAAACAGTGGCGCGACTTCAGCGAGATCGCCGATGTGCTGTGGACGCCGGCCGTGGCGCAGATCAAGGCCGGGCATCAATCCATCGTCAAGAAGCACTGAGGTATATCGCCATGAAAGTCGAGATCCTGCGTACTCACTTATCGCTCTGGGTCAGTGACCCGGACGTGTCGGCGCGCTGGTACGCCGACATCCTGGGCATGCACGAAAGTGCCCGGGGCGAGAGCTGGGTCATGATGGCGTTTGGCGGCAAGCACCACGACATCGCCTTGATCCGCGCCGACCCTGGCGCCCATCAGGGTGGGCTGGGGTTGCAACACTACGGCCTGGAAATCGACGGAGACATGACCACCCTGCGCCAGCTCTACGGCATGTTGCTGGGCAAGGGTGTCGAGGTGGTCAAGATCACCGACCACGAAATCGGCCATGGCGTGTACTTCAACGACCCCGACGGCAACCGCATGGAATTCTTCCTCGAGACCGAGCATGACGATGCGCGCGGCAAGGCCCGGTTCAAGGCCGCTGGCGCACCGAGCCGACATTTCAACCTGGACCCACTGGACCCACTTTGAGGCAACCCCGATGAAAACCGCGAATTTTGCTAGCTATCACATCCGCAAATGGTACAGCTTTGTCGAAGAAACCCTGGCCAACGAAACCGGCCAACTGGCCGATGGCGAGCCACTGTTCAAATATGCGATTGCCGCCGTGATCGCCAACCCTTATGCCGGTCGCTACAGCGAGTCGCTCGCCGAACTGGTCGACCCTTCGCCGCTGCTGGGCGAAGAGTTTGGCCGGCGCATCCAGGCACTGGCCGGCGCCCGTGAGATTGTCAGCTATGGCAAGGCGATCCTGGTGGGCAGCGAGGGCGAGTACGAGCACGGTAATGCATTCCTGACCAACCCGGCAGCCGACCCGATCCGCGTCGCGCTGGGCGGCGGCAAATCCTGGGTACCGTCCACCGGCAAGCGTGGCGGGCCGGGGTCGACCATCGACGTACCGCTGGCGCACAAGGATGCCCTGTACGTCCGTTCCCACTACGACAGCATATCGCTGATGTTTGGCGACGGGCCTGCGCCCGACGAGGTCGTGATCATCTGGGCCTTCGCTACGCGTGGACGCTTGCATGCGCGCCTGGGCGGCCTGCAGGCTAAAGACGTCAAAGGCCTGGATGGGCTGCACTGACAGCAGGCGTGCGCCTTGAGCTGTACCGGATTACAACCACAACAAGAAAGCGGTGATGAGCGATGAAGCAGGAGAAGACCCAAGTTGTCATTGTCGGCGGCGGTCCCAACGGGATCACGGCCGCACACTATATGGGGATGTACGGTGTCGACTGCGTCGTCCTTGAACTGGCTGATTGCATCCTGCCTTACCCGCGTGCGGTGGGCATGGATGATGAAGCGCTGCGGGTGTTGCAGGGCATCGGCGTTGCCGAACTGGCCGCGCGGGACATGATCTGCGACGTGCCGTTGCGCTATTACAACGCACGTGGCGTGTGTTTCGCCGAGGTCAAGCCGAGCACCGCCCACTACGGCTGGCCGATGCGCAACATCTTCATGCAGCAGTTGCTCGAAGGCACGCTGCGCGAAACCCTCGGCCGGCATGCCGGCGTCGAGTTGCGCCAAGGCCACGAAATGCTCGAATTGGAGCAGGACGGCGAGGGCGTGACCTTGCAGGTGCGCGATACCCGGGGCGAGGTCTATGAATTGCGCGCCGATTATGTGATCGGTGCCGACGGCGGGCGCTCCACCGTGCGTAAAAAACTCGGGGTCGAGTTGCTGGGGCTGACCCATGCGCGCAAGTGGGTGGTGGTCGACACCGCCAATGACACGCTGGACGCGCCTTACACTGCCTTGCATGCCGACCCGCAGCGACCGTTCGTGTGCATCTATTTGCCTTACCAGCAGCGGCGTTGGGAGTTCATGCTGATGGAGGGCGAGGACGAGGCGAAGATGTGCGACGAAAGCACCATCCGCGACCTGATCCGTGGGCATATCGGCGATGCGGTCGACCAGTTGGACATCATCCGTATCCGCGCCTACACCCACCATTCACGGGTAGCGGCGCGCTTTGTCCAGGGCCGCGTGGCGCTGGTGGGCGACGCGGCGCACATCTCGCCGCCCTGGGCCGGGCAAGGGCTCAACTCCGGACTGCGCGACGTGGCCAACGTGGCCTGGAAACTCGCGGCGATCATCCAGGGGCGTGCCGCCCATGGGATTCTTGTGAGCTACGACCAGGAGCGTCGCGGGCACGCCACCGAGCTGGTGGCGCTGGCCGACAACATGGGCGCGGTATTGGGCTTGACCAACCCCTTGATGGCCGGCGTACGCGACTGGTTGTTCCAGGCGGTGAACAGCGTCGACAACCTGCGCTCGCACCTGTTGGAGTTCAAGTTCAAACCCAAGGCGACCATCACCAAAGGCCTGGTCCATCATGAGCGGGCCGAGTTGCGCGAGGATGACCTGGTCGGGCAATTGTTCGTGCAACCCTATATCGAAGATGCCCAGGGCCAGCGCCGCCGCCTGGACGATGTATTGGGCAACGGCTACGCGGTGCTGGGGTATCGCGTGAACCCACGCGGGCACCTCAGCGAGGAAATGGCCGGCTATTGGGCACGCTGGGATGCGCGTTTCATTCAAGTCAATCGTTCGCGCAGTGGTGTCGGCCGTGGGCAGCCCTTGACCGCCACGGACGCCATCAGCGTGGAAGACGTGGATAACCGCCTGGGCGAGTGGTTCTCCAAGGTGCGCGATTGCATCGTAGTGGTGCGGCCGGACCGTTTTGTCGCCGCGATCACCACGCCCGAGCGACTGGATGGGGTACTGCGCAAACTGGCGGAGCAACTGTCATGAGCCACAACAACGAACTGCTCAACCGCTTGCACCAGGCCACCCTGACCCGGCAGGCCCTGCCGCCGCTGCCCGCCGAGACGCTGGACCCATATTCCGGGTACGCGCTGCAACGCCTGGGGCTGGACGCCCGCCTGGCGGCCGGCGAGCGCCTGAGCGGGTGGAAGATCGCCTTCGCCGGCAGCGCCGCGCAACAGCGTTTTGGACTCGATCAGCCGGTGTACGGCGCGTTGACCGAGAACATGAGCGTCAAGCCGGGCACGGCGGTGGCCCTGTCACGGTTGATCCAGCCCAAGCTGGAGATTGAAGTGGCGGTGGTCATCGGGCGTACCCTGGCGCCCGGTGACTACAGCGACGAGGACATCCTGGCGGCCATCCGTGACGTCGCGCCCGCCTTCGAAATCGCCGACTGCCGCTGGCAAGCCTGGACCTTTGGCGCCGGCGCGTTCCTGGCCGACAACGCCGCGGCGGGGCTTTATTGCATCGGGCCACGGACGCCGTTTGATCCAGCCCTGCACCTCAATGCAACCTACCGCCTGGAGTGCGCCGGTGCGCTGTACGGCGACGGCAATACCCTGGAGCGCGAAGACACACCGCTGGCCAACCTGTGCTGGCTGATCCGGCGCCTGCTGGCCGACGGTCAACCGGTGGAGGCGGGACAGGTCGTGCTGTCCGGGGCGTTGCTGGCGCCCATGAGCATCCAGCCGACCACCTATCGCCTGCAGATGTTTGGCACGGAACTGGCTTTGGTTTTCACCGCTGACACCGTGCCGGTGTAAACCCACGTGCGGTCAAGGATGACAGCGTCCCTTTCAGGTCGATGAAGACACCAGGCCACCGAGGAACGACAACCATGCTCGCTGAAGCGCGAACCTTCAATGACCCTCAACAACACGCCGGGTCTATCCACGGCTGGCGCCAAGTGTATGACCAGCTTGGCCGTGGTTGCCTGACGAGTGAGCTGCGGCAATTGTCCGCCGATCGCTTCCAGGTGTTCCAGGAGGTGTTGGACAAACGCGTGGTCCAGCGCGGTTACGCCCCGAAAGGGCGGCTGTGCGCAGCCATGTCGCTGGGCCCCGCGCCGGTGGTGCAAGGCCAACAGGTGGGCACCCACAGCGTGGTGCTGTTGCGCGATGGCGAGGAGTTTGTGTTGCATGCGCCCGAGGGCACGCACTTTTTTGCGTTCAATATCGACGCGGTGCGCTTCGCCAAACTGGCGGCCTTCGAATTGTCCAACGAGCAGCTCAAGCGGCTGAAGACCACTTCTCAGTTGAGCGTGGACGATGCGTTACTCTTGCGCATTCGCCAGCGTATCCATCCCCTGTTCTGTCACCTGGTGGAACAGTCCGAGGCGGTCAGCCCAGCGGCTGAAAAAATGCTTGAAGACGAATTGCTCAACGCCTTCCTCGATCTGTTCAGCAACGCCACCGATGAGGTGCGTTGCCGGCGTGGCAATGTCACTGTCAGTGCTTACCTGGTCAAGCGTTGCCAGGAGTTGATCGACGCCAGTGGCGACACGCCCCTGAGCATTCTTGATCTGTGCGAACACCTGCGGGTCAGCCGGCGCACCCTGCAGAACAGTTTCCAGGCCGTGACCGGCATGCGCCCGGTCGAATACTTGCGCAACCTGCGCCTGAATGCCGTGCGCCGCCGCTTGAACAGCACCTCTGCCTGCTCCCAGAACGTTGGCGAAATTGCCGTGGCGATGGGCTTTTTTCATCTGAGCCATTTTGCCGGGCATTACCGGGAACTGTTTGGCGAGTCACCCTCCGAAACCCTCAGGGCGACCCGCTAGGGCGCCCATTCTCAGGCGTAGCTGATCCGCTCGGCGTAGGCGTTCTGCAGCATTTTGCGCTGGTAGTCGCAGGGCGTGGTGCTGACCAGTTGCTTGAAGTCGCGCAGGAAGTGCGACTGGTCGGCAAAACCCAGGTCGAGCGCCAACGCCGAGAACGACACGTCCCGGCAGGTATTGAGGGTGTCCAGGGCGGCCTGGCAGCGGATGATCCGGCAAAAGGCCTTGGGCGACATGCCGGTGTCCTGGCTGAACTGGCGGTGCAGCGTGCGGCTGGTGTAACCGCTGAGGTCTTCAAGCTGGTGGATGCGAATAGACCCGCGATGCCGCATGGCTTGTTGAATGACCAGGGCGGTCAGCGGTGATGCCTTGCCCATCAGGCGGGGTGCAAGATAGTCATTGAACAGGCGCATTTGCTCGCTCAACTGCGGCGCCTGCACGATGTTGTCGAAGATGCGCCGGGCAAACGTCGAAACCTCCAGCAAGTCGAGCTCCCGCTCGGTCAATTCCTCCGCCAGCACATTGATGAAACCGGGAATGACGCCGGGTGAAAAACGCACGCCGAAGTAATGGTGGTTCGGGTTCAATTCGACCGCCTTGGCGGCGAGCGGCGTCCCGCAGATCTTGGCGCTCGGACGCACGGCATCACAGTCGAAGACGATGTCCACGCACCCATCCGGAACGGCCAGTACCTGAGTCGATTGAGCCGCATCGAACGCATAGAAATGCGAGATCGCCGGGTGGTCGGAGGGCATGACCGAATACCGTGAAGAATTGAGAACGAACCAGGGTTGTTCGTTTGCCGTGTGGTGCCGTGGAGTCGAGATCATAGGTGCACTGTCGAGAGGCTCAGAGGCGCGATTTTTCACGCAGGATTCGCGCCAACTCTGGCGGTAACACAAGGCCTGGCGTGTCCGAAAACTACAATACGGCCCGGCCCCGTGGCCTCGATACTCGACCTCGACAGCGTGGCGCTGCGCCTACCGCAGCGGTATCACCTTCGACCCGAGAATAACTATGTCTACGACTACAAAAATCGACTTTATCTACCTCTCCGAGCCGGACATGATCCGCGCGGGCGTGACCGACATGCTGGCGTGCGTGAATACCATGGAAGAGATGTTCAGCCTGCTGTACGCCGGCGACTACCGCATGGCCGGGCCGAACAATGATTCCCATGGTGCGATGGTGATTTTCCCCAAGGATTCGCCGTTCCCGAACATGCCCAAGCCCACGGCCGACCGGCGCATGATGGCCATGCCGGCCTACCTGGGCGGCAGCTTCTGCACCGCTGGCGTGAAGTGGTACGGCTCCAATATCGCCAACCGCGCAAAGGGGCTGCCGCGCTCGATCCTGATGTTCACCCTGAATGATCCCGACACCGGTGCGCCGTTGGCACACATGTCGGCCAACCTGCTGTCGGCGTATCGCACCGGGGCCATTCCCGGTGTGGGCGCTCGCCACCTGGCGCGCAAGGACTCGAAAGTCGTGGGCCTGCTGGGGCCGGGCGTGATGGGCAAGACCACCTTGGCGGCGTTCATCGCGGTCTGCCCGCACATCGAGACGCTGAAAATCAAAGGCCGTGGCCAGAAGAGCCTGACCGATTTTATTGCGTGGGTTGAAGCGACCTATCCGCAAATCACCACGATAAAGGTGGTGGACACCCTGGAAGAGGTGGTCCGCGATTCGGACCTTGTTACTTATTGTAGCTCCGGCGAAACGGGCGACCCCTCGAACTACCCAATTGTGCGGCGTGAATGGGTCAAGCCGGGCGCATTTCTGGCGATGCCGGCGGCCTGCTCGCTCGATGAAGGCATGGAGCAGGCGGACGTGCGCAAGGTGCTGGATAACACCGGTCTTTACCAGGCCTGGTTTGAAGAGTTGCCCAAGCCTGCGCATCACTGCGTGCCGGTGATTGGCGTGCGCTTCATGGACATGATTGCCGAAGGCACCTTGCGCCTGGAAGACGTCGAGGACATCGGCAAGATCATCGCCGGCGCCGCCCCTGGCCGCAGGACCGATGAGGAAATCATCATCATGTCGGTCGGCGGCATGCCCGTGGAAGACGTGGCCTGGGGCACGGTGGTGTACCGCAATGCGATCAGGCGAGGCATCGGCGTCAGCCTGAACCTGTGGGAAACCCCGGTACTGCGTTAAGTCACTCAACCCCTATTCTGACGAGGCATTCGACATGACAAACATCATCAAGCTCAAGACCGGCTCGCCGTTCGAAGACCAGGCCAGCTATTCGCGCCTGGTGGTCGTCGACAACTGGATCTACGTGTCCAACACCGCAGGTCGCAACCCACAGACCAAACTGATCCCGGAAGACGTCCTGGAGCAGGCCCGCCAGGTCTTCGCCAACATCGAAACCGCCCTGGCGGCGGTGGATGCAAGCCTGGCCGATGTGGTGTGTTCGCGGGTGTTCATCCAGGACCCCAAGGACGTGCCGGCGGTGATGGGCCTGATCGGCGAGAAGTTTCGCGGCGTCGACCCGGCCAGCACCGTCACGTGCCCGCCACTGGGGTCGACGGTCTACAAGGTGGAGCTGGAAGTGACGGCCTATCGCAACGCATCCAAGGCGCAGGTCGAAGTCATTCGTCTGTCGCAGTGACCGCCAGCGGTTGCTCCTATTTGCCCATCAGCGAGTCTTGATCATGGCACCGACTATTGCGCCCGTGAACACATCCGCCGCGTTTCCTGCCGCCACCAGCGTTGTCATCATTGGTGGCGGGATTATTGGCTTGACGGCGGCATTGACCCTGGCCGAACGCAACATCGCGGTGGTGGTGCTGGAAAAAGGCCGCATCGCCGCCGAGCAGTCGTCGCGCAATCTGGGCTGGGTACGCAAGACCAGCCGCCACGCCGCCGATATTCCCCTGGCCCTCGCGGCCGACCGGTTATGGGCCAAGATGCCCGAGCGGGTTGGCGCGGATGTCGGCTATCGCCAGGAAGGCATTATGTTTGTCGGCCGCACCCCGGCGCAGATGGCGATGCATGAAGGCTGGCTCAAGTCCGTGGAGCATCTGTCCCTGGATTCACGGCTGCTCAGCAAGCGTGAGATCGATGGGTTGGTGCCCGGCGGCGTGGGCGATTGGGCGGGTGGCATCTTCACGCCGTCTGACGCCCGCGCCGAACCGACCCTGGCCAGCAGCGCCATCGCCAAGGCGGCCATGGCGCTGGGCGTGGTGATTGTCGAGCAGTGTGCGGTGCGTACGTTGCAAATGTCTGCCGGGGCCGTGAGTGGCGTGGTCACCGAGCGAGGTGAAATCCGCTGCGACCACGTATTGCTGGCGGGTGGCATGTGGTCGCGGCGCTTCCTGGGTAACCTGGGGGTGTCGTTGCCGACCCTGCCGTTGACCTGCTCGGTACTGCGCACCCACCCCATGGAAGGGCCGACGCAGATTGCCGTCGGCGCGCCGGACTTTTCGTTCCGCAAGCACAAGGACGGCGGTTTCATCGTCACCCAGCGCGGCAAGCTGGACGCCTTCCTGACCCTTGATCACCTGTTGCTCGCCAAGCAGTACATGCCGCAGTTCCGGGCGCAGCGCCATGTGCTCGATGTATCGCTGGGCAAGCCGTTCCTGCACGACCTGAAGCTTGCACGGCGTTGGCACTCCAGCAGTGTGAGCCCGTTCGAGCGCGTCCGGGTGCAGGACCCTCCGGCCAACCCACGGCTGAACGGCGATGCGATGAACAACCTCATCGCCGCCTGGCCGGTGTTCGAGCAGGCGCGCATCGCCCAGGCCTGGGCCGGTACGATTGATGTCACGCCGGATTCGAACCCGGTGATCGGGCCGGTTGCGCAGATCCCCGGGCTGACCGTTGCCACGGGTTTCTCCGGGCATGGCTTTGGTACGTCCCCTGCAGCGGGTCATCTCGCGGCAGACCTGGTCAGCGGGCATACACCGATCATCGACCCAAGCCCTTATCGCTTCGATCGTTTCTAGAGGAACACACCGATGCTTGCTGACAGTTGTTTCTTCACCAACCGTTGCGGCCTGCGCCTGCATTTCTTGCGCTGGGGCAAGCCGGGTGGCGTGCCGCTGGTGCTGCTGCATGGTTTGCGCGCTTATGCGCAAACCTGGGATTCGCTGGTGCAGTCCCTGGGCGCAGGCTATTGCATCTATGCCCTGGACCAACGCGGGCGGGGCCTGAGTGATTGGGCCGCGCCCGACACCTACCACACGCAGTCGTATGTCGAAGACCTCGCTGACTTCGTCGCCCATGTGGGCTTGCAGCGGTTTGTCTTGCTGGGGCATTCATTGGGCGGCGCCAACGCCCTTGAATATGCGCGGCAGCACCCTGGTCGGCTGATGGGGCTGATGATTGAAGACATCGGCCCCGGTTCTTCAAGCCAGGGCGATGGCGCTGCGCGTATCCGTCGCGAGATGAGCCAGACACCGTTGCAGTTCGAGAACTGGGAGCTGGCCCGTGCCTTCTGGCAGGCGTCACGCCCCGGTCTGTCGGAGCAGGGCCTGAACTCCAGGCTGGCGCATTCGATGAAGGAAAACGACGCAGGGATCACCTGGCGCCATGATCAGCAGGGGATTGCCCAGGCGCGCCTGAGCATCGAGCCGACGGATTTGTGGCCGGCGGTGCGTGCATTGGATTGCCCGACCCTGTTTATTCGCGGCGGTCGCTCGGACTTCCTGCCGGCAGCAACGTTGGAAGCAATGACCGCGAGCAACCCGCATATTCGGACCGTGGAGGTGGCCGACGCGAGTCACTATGTGCATGACGACCAGGGCGAGGTGTTCAACGCATTGGTTTGGGCATTCCTCAGGGAACTTGCGCCTGAGTGTTCCTAGGGAACTCGTTGGCCGCGTTGATCTTCAAGGCTGCTTGCTGCCGAATCCCCGGGGCCTGGCCTGCTACCTCAGGCTGCCGGCCTCACCCGGAAGGCCAGGAACACCGGGCCGCCTGGAAACGTGCTGAGTTCCAGCTCATCCAGGGGGCTCAGCGTGCGTGTACGGCTTCCCGCATTACTGTAGAGCGTGTGGTTGCCCGATGCGACGATGTTGATCTTGCCTGCCGCCGCCTGGATCAACGTGGCCCTGAACCCTTCCGTCACATCATCACCCAGCGTCAGGGTCACGTCCGTGTTGCTCAGGACCAGAATCGACTTGCCTGAATCCGCCATGCTCAGGGCTCTGCTGCCGGTGATCGAGATATTGGTGTGTACATGGCCCCCGGCGTGATAACTGACCATCCTGGGGTCGGCGAAGACACGGGCGAAGGCCCCGACGTAGTTGACGCTGGCACGCATGTCATCGAACTGTTCCACGACGTAGGTGCCGATGCTGCCGGTATTCGCTGTGTCGGCGTCCATTGCCCATTTGCGTCCTACCATCAGCCCTATCTGGGTATTGGCGCCTACGCCGGCACGCACCTCTTCGAGAAACAGCGTGCCGATCTGGCCACCCCCATTCCCCTGGACGTAGGTCAGCCGTGCAATGGAGTGGCTGTCACCGGTGGGGCTGCCCCGGGAGGTATCGACCCGATAGTCGACACAATCCGCCGAGACGATGGTGTTCGTCGTGTTGGCGTCAGGCGCCCAGGTGAAATCCAGTGCTCGACCGGTCTTAGCCTGCTCGAATGAGGTGGTCGGCTGTGCGGTGGTGGTAGAACCTGCCTGCTTCAAATCGTCATTCATGATGCTCATCCTCAACTACGTTGCTGTATATATGTACAGTAGTCTGGATTTTTTCTTTGTGCGGTTTTACCGACGAACTGCACGCAGGGAAGGGGGCGTGTAAAGTGACCGGCATTTCCCAGGCAAAGGTGACCCCCGGATGGCTCCATCGGCAAAACCGCGAGGCAAGAACCAGGACACGGGCTGGCGAGGCTCGGTCGATGTGTGGCTGGACGCCGCCTACGCGGTGTTGAAAGAGTCCGGCATCGACGCCGTGCGCGTGCTGCCGCTGGCCAAGCAGCTGGGCTTGTCGCGTACCAGTTTCTATTGGTTTTTCGAGGACCGCGAGCAACTGCTCGCCGCCTTGCTGGCGCGCTGGCGCGACAAGAACACCGGCAACCTGGTGTTCCAGTGCGAGCGTTACGCCGAAAGCATTTCCGAGGCGATTCTCAACGTCTTTGAATGCTGGCTGAACCCGGAACTGTTCGACTCGCAGTTCGAATTTGCCGTGCGCAGTTGGGCCATGCAGTCGGCAGAAGTCAGCGCGGAAATCGCCCTGGCCGATGACACCCGTATCAACGCCCTGACCGGCATGTTCCGGCGCTTTGGCTACGATGACGAGGCCGCCGATGTGCGCGCGCGGACCATCTACCTGACGCAGATCGGCTATATCTCGATGAACACCAGCGAGGACGTGGTGGTGCGCTTCCGGCGCATTCCCCAGTACGTCAGCGTGTTCACCGGCAAGGCCTTGAAGCGGCGCGAACTGGACCGCTTCTTTGGGGCGTTTGGCTACGCCGAGACCGCACCGGGGGTGTTTGAGCCGCTTTAGAGATCCTTGACCAACCGCAGCGCGTCGTAGATCGCCGCATGGGTATTGCGTGCGGCCACTGCATCGCCGATGCGGAACAGTTGGAAGCGGCCCTCGGGGTTGGTCACCAGGTGCTGCGCGTTGCCGGCGATCAAGTCGTGCTGCTCGACCGCGCCGCCGTTGCTGGAATGCCCCCGCAGGTCGAAGTACAGGTCATCCAGGGGCAGGGTGCCGTGGTTGACCACCACCTGGTCCACCACCCGCTGCTTGTGCACCGCGCCGTAGTCACTGCCGAAAGTGACCAGCAGCCGACCGTCGCGTTTCTCCACCGTTTCGACCCGATAGGTCACGGTAAAGGTCACGTCTAGGTCCTGCAGGCTGCGCATGTAGGGCACCAGGTTCATGGCCATGACTTCCGGCGCGAACGAGCGGTCCGGCGTGACGATTTCCACGCTGGCACCACTTTGCGCAATCACCTCGGCCGCTTGCAGGGCGGCGTGGTCACCGGCGTCGTCGAAGATCAGCACATGGCGCCCCGGCTTGACGTCGCCGGAAATGATGTCCCAGGTCGACACCACCAGCTCATTGCCCTGGGCCAGCACCTCGGTATGCGGCAGGCCGCCGGTCGCCACGATCACCACATCCGGCTCCAGCGCCAGCACGGCCTCGGCTTCGGCCCAGGTGTTGAAGTGGAACTTGACACCCAGGCGTTCGCACTGGCTCATGCGCCAGTCGATGATGCCGATCATTTCGCGGCGCCGCTCGCTCAGGGCGGTCAGGCGGATCTGCCCACCGGGCCGGTCCGCCGCTTCCAGCACCGTTACATCATGCCCGCGCTCACCGGCGACCCGCGCCGCTTCCAGCCCGGCAGGTCCCGTGCCGACAATCAGCACTTTGCGCGGTACCGCTGCCTTGGGAATGTCATGGGGCATGCTGGTTTCGCGACCGGTGGCGGGGTTGTGGATGCAGTACGCCGCACCGCCCTGGTAGATGCGGTCCAGGCAGTAATTGGCGCCGACGCAGGGCCGAATGTCTTCTTCACGCCGCTCGATGATCTTGCGCACGATATGCGGGTCGGTCATGTGGGCGCGGGTCATGCCGACCATGTCCACCTTGCCTGATGCGATGGCGTAGCGCGCCGTGGCGACATCGGGGATTTTTGCCGCATGGAAGGTGGGGAACCCGGTAGACGCACGGATCTCACCGGCAAACTCCAGGTGCGGCGAGTTGCGCATGCCCTGGATCGGGATCACATCGGTGAGGCCCGCATCCGTATCGATATGCCCGCGCACCACGTTGAGGAAGTCCACCAGGCCGCTGTCCTTGAGCAGGTGCGACACCTGCAAACCTTCGCTGGCATTGAACCCGCCCGGCAGCGCCTCGTCGCCGGTGTAGCGCACGCCCAGCAGGAAGTCTTCACCGACCCGCTGGCGAATGCCGCGCAGGACATCGAAGGTAAAGCGCATGCGGTTTTCCAGCGGGCCGCCGTACGGGCCATCCAACGCGTTGGTGAGCGGCGACCAGAATTGGTCCATCAAATGCCCGTAGGCTTGCAGCTCCAGGCCATCCAGCCCGGCGGCCTGCATGCGCTCGGCCGCGTCGACGTAGTCTTTGATGATTCGCTCGATGTCCCAGTCTTCCAGCTTCTTCGGGAAGGAGCGGTGCGAGGCCTCGCGCCGGTGCGAAGGCGACACCACCGGCAGCCAGTCGGCCTTGTCCCAGCGTGTGCGACGGCCCAGGTGCGTCAACTGGATCATCACCGCCGCGCCATGTTCGTGGCGCTCGTCGGTCAAATCCTTCAGCCAGCCGACCACTTCATCCTTGTACGCCAGCACATTGTTGAACACCGGCGGGCTGTCCCGCGACACCGCGGCGGAGCCTGCGGTCATGGTCAAGGCCACACCAGCCTTGGCGCGTTCGACGTGGTAGGCGCGGTACAGCGCCTGCGGCATGCCGTCCACCGGGTAGGCCGGTTCGTGGGCCGTGGTCATGATCCGATTGCGCAGGGTCAGGTGCTTGATCTTATAGGGCTGCAGCAGGGGATCGTTGGACATCAGAGTGTGCTCCGTCGTGGCCATCATCAGGCTTGGCGATTTGAAATTAGGATAAATGTACATGTGCGTCAATAAATCTCGACATGCATGTACATTTTAATTTCGACCTGCCGATGCTCTCCAAATGATGCAGGCGCGCGGGAGCACGGTGGACAACACGCGGTTTGAGGGAATGTTCAGGTTGTAGTGAGCGGGCTTGTGGTGCTGAGTGGACGTGCTGTGGTGAGCAGGCTCAGAAGCAGCGACCACGGGCTGTATTCAATAAATCGCGCACGGCATCGGTGCGCAACAGCAGGGTCATCTGCGCCTCGTCGATCACGATTTCCGCGATGATCAGCGCGCAGATCAGCGGCGCGGTCACGAACCAATGGCACCAGCATTGAGTCGCCAGCGACACGGCTACGCCGATGATCCACAGCGCCAATACCCATTTGGGCGCGCGCTGTTGCAACGGCACCCAGTAACGCTGCAGCCGTTTCAGCCGGGCAGTGTGCAGTTTCAACGACTCTTCAAGGGGTGATAAGGACGAATTCATTTCTCACGCTCGCTGAGCTATCCGGGTGTGACTGGGAAAGGGGTTGCCCAGCCACGACAAGTTGATGCATTCAACTTCGATCCAGTGCCCGTTTCCGGGCAGTGCTGCACAGCTTTTGAATGCAACGCACGTACCCTCGGCGTCCAATAAGACAAAGCATCGATAGCGCCGGGTTGTTCTGAACATCATGGAAAAGATGCGCATGGTGGGGCCTGGGTTACTCAAAGATTCCAACTGAGTTCAAACAGCGTTCCGCCGTTTTCCATTTTCCGGCACGTCACCGCACCGCCGTGGGCGAGGGCAATCGCGCGCACCACCGCCAGGCCCAGGCCGCTGCCGCCCTGGGCGCGGGAACGTGAGTTTTCGCCGCGCTGGAAGGCATCGAACAGGTGAGTGGCCAGGTTCTCATCGATGCCGGGGCCGTCGTCGCGTACCCTCAGGTAATGCATGCCATCGCGGGTGCTCAGGTGCACGTTGACGTTGCCGGGCGTGGCGTGCCGACGCACGTTGTCGAGCAGGGCCAGCAGGGCCTGGCGTATCCGGGCGGGGTCGCAGCGCAGGGTCCGGCGTTGCAGGTCCAGTTGCAGGGTAAAACCGGCGGCGACCAGGCTCGGTTCGAACAGTCGCACATCCTCTTCAATGCCGGCGGCCAGGTCGGCGTCCTGCACATTGAGTTCGAGGTAGCCGCTGTCGCCCAGGCCGACTACCCGCAGGTCCTCGATCATCCGCGCCAGCCCTTCGACCTGACCGAGCAGGCTGTAGAACTGCGCCGTGTCCGGTTCGAATACACCCTCGGCCAAGCCTTGCAGGCGGCCGCGCAGGATGGTCAGCGGCGTGCGCAGTTCATGGGCAATCGCGGCATTCCAGAATGCCTGCTCCTGTGCCATGCGCTTCAAGCGCTGGGCCATGCTGTTGAAATCATCCACCAGGATCGCCGCTTCGCCGATGGACTGGTCACCGGCGACGGCTTGCACATCGAGGTCGCCATCCGCCAGTTTGCGCAGGTTCTCGGCCACCGAGTTCAGCGGCATCAGGATCCGCCGCGACAGCCGCGTGGCCACGAAGGCACCCACCGCCAGGCTGACGCAGGTGGTCAAGGCCATCCACGCCCACTCGACATTGGCCGGCAGCCAGGCATCGGCCTGCTCGTCCGAGAGCGGCCAATAGGTCCATAACAGCGCATAAAACACGTAGGAGCCGATCACGGCCAGGGCGATCACGCAGAGCACCACCGCCGACATGGCGGCAATGATCTGGCGGCTCAAGCCATTGAGCTTCTTCACACGCCACTCCCGAACCGATAGCCCACGCCGCGAATGCTCGCCGGCACGCCTTGCAGCCCCAGGTCTTCGATCTTGCGGCGCAACTTGCTGATATGGCTGTCGACCGTGCGTTCCAGGCTGTCGCTTTCCGGTGAGCACAGCGCCAGCAATTCCGCGCGGCTGAACACGCGTTTCGGTGCCCGGGCCAATTGCGCGAGCAGTTTGAATTCGGTGACGGTCAGTAGCAGCGGCAGGACCTTGCCCTCGATATTCACCGTGACCTGATGGCTTTCGATGTCGATTTCAAAACCATCGACCCGCAACACATTGGCGCCGGCGGCATATGTGTAGGCGATGGAGCGTCGCAGCACGGCCTGGGTACGCGCCACCACCTCGGCCGGGTTGAATGGCTTGACGATGTAGTCGTCGGCACCGATGCGCAGGCCCATCAGCTTGTCCATGTCCTGGTCCTGGGCGGTCAGCATGATCACCGGCGTATTGCCGCGATGACGCACCTCGGCCAGGACCTTCCAGCCATCGACCTGGGGCATCAGTACATCCAGCAGCATCAGATCGGGCTTGAGGGCCTGGTGCAATTCCAGGGCGCGCCGGCCGTCGAGGGCGTGAGCGGTACGAAAGCCGCTGCGCTTGAGATAGGCAATCAGGATGTCGGCGATCTCGGGCTCGTCTTCGGCGATCAGGATCAGCGCCTGGGTGTCTCGGACGCTGTTCGGAAGGGGCGAGGATGCAACGGGAAAATCGTTCATAGTCTGCTCGGTGAATAAGCCTTGTCGTGTTTGCCGCTCCCTGGCCACGCTTGCAAGTGTTGATCATAGCTTCTGGGTGAGGGCGCCCAACATCTGGTTGGCGGTGGAAATCACTTTGGAGTTCATTTCATAGGCCCGTTGTGTGGTGATCATGTTGACCATCTCTTCAACGGTGCTCACGTTGGAGGTCTCCAGAGACCGTTGCAGGGTGGTGCCAAACCCGTTGAGCCCCGGCGTGCCGACCTGGGGCGCGCCGCTGGAGGCGGTCTCCAGGAACAGGTTGTTGCCGATTGCCTGCAAGCCGGCGGGGTTGATGAAGTCGGCGGTTTGCAGGTTGCCGATCACTTGCGCAGCGGGGTTGCCGGCCACGGTGATCGACACCACGCCATCCTGGCCCACGGTAAAGGTCTTGGCGTTATCCGGCACCACGATGGCCGGTTCCAGTGCAAAGCCGCTGGCCGTCACCACCTGGCCATTGGCGTTCAGGTGAAAGGTGCCGTCGCGGGTATAGCCGGTGGTGCCGTCCGGCTGCAACACCTGGAAAAAACCGCGCCCGTTCACCGCCAGGTCCAGCGGTTGCCCGGTGGTTTGCAGGCTGCCGGCGCTGAAGTTTTTCTGGGTGCCGACGATCTGTACGCCGGTGCCCAGTTGCAACCCCGACGGCAACGCACTGTCCTGTGTCGACTGCGCGCCCGGCTGGCGCTTGATCTGGTAGAGCAAGTCCTGGAACTCGGCGCGATCACGTTTGAAACCGGTGGTCGAGACGTTCGCCAGGTTGTTGGAAATTGTCGTCAGCTGCGTGTCCTGCGCCGACAAGCCGGTTTTTGCGACGTACAGGGCTGGAATCATGCCGTTCTCCGTGTGAACCCGGTCGACCGGGCACTCTGATGAAAGCCATTGTGCGCAACGAACGTGCGCATTCAGGGGAGGTTTTGTGGAGGAATGATGGAGAGCGGCATTTTTTGTTGGCCCTGATCACTTCAATCCGGGTTCGATCAGGCCGGCTACGCCACGTCCGATGACTTCCGGGTAGCTGTGTTCGGCATCCAGGTTGGTCAGCACCACCACCGTCAACCGGTCGTCGAGGTAGCGCGAGATGGACGAGGTAAAGCCTTGCCAGGAGCCGCCGTGCTCGATCACGGGGTGGCCGTTGACTGTGCGGATTTCCCAGCCGAACCCGTAGCCTTGCGCCCGCTGTTTGCCGGCGTAGGGGTAGGGCGTCCACATCCGTTGCAGCGAGGCTTGTGTCAGCAGGGTTTCATCGTAGAGGGCGCGGTCCCAGCGCTCCAGGTCGCGGACGCTGAAATAGAGCGTGCCGTCGGCCGTGGCATTGAAGGTCGGCGACACCCATTCCTGGTTCCTCAGCTCACCGTCGACCCTTTCGTAGCCCGACGCCCGGTTGGGCACAATCGCGAGGTCCGAGATGACCCGTGTCGAGCGCATGCCCAGCGGTGTGAAGATACGCTGCTGGAGAAACTCGCCATAAGGTATCCCGCCGACACGCTGGATCAGGATGCCGAGCAGCACGAAATTGGTGTTTTCGTAGGCCCAGTTCTGCCCGGCCTTGAAGTCCAGCGGCAGCTTGGCAATCGCCTTGGCCAGCTGCGCTTCGGTGAAGTCGCGGCGTATATCCAATGGGCCACCAGGCTTTTGCAGCGCTGGCGTGTCGTAGGCCGACAAGCCGGACGTGTGGGACAACAGATGGGCGACCGTGATCGGCGCCCAACTTGCCGGCGCCTCGGGGAAGTACTGGCGGATGCTGTCGTCCAGGCCGACCTTGCCTTGCTCCACCAGCATCATGACGGCCGTTGCGGTAAAGGATTTACCCACCGAGCCAGACTGCAACACGCTGTCGGCGCTCATGGGCACGTTGAGTTCCACATTCGCCAGGCCATAGCCCTCGGCGAGCACGGCCTGGCCGTTTCGGAAGATCCCGAGGGCCAGGCCCGGCAACTGCTGACGGGTTATTTCTGCGTTGACATAGCGGTCGATGGCCGAGCGTTGTTCGTCCGTGAGCGGGGTGGCTATCGCCAGGGGCGCGGACATCAGCAGGACACTCGCCGCAAGGGTTCGGAACATGGGCACCTCTGAAGCGTTTTTGCGGTTTCAGGAGGTGCCAGTGTGCGCGAGGGGGGTGGATGTTTGCGGGAGGTTCGATGGAGGCGGCGTGGAGCTGATGAGGCCAGCACTCACAGGGGGTGGATGAATTTCACATACACCCGCTCAGGGTCGTGATCGTCAAGGTTTTCGATGTGCCCGCTCGGCACGAACCCGGCCTTTGCAAACAGCGCCTGGGCGGCGGTGTTCGACGCATTGGTTGAAGTAAACAGCTTGGGCGTCTTGCACGCTGCTTGTGCCGCCGTCAGCAACCGCAGCGCAACACCTTGGTGCTGATAAACCGGCGACACAACCACCAGTGCCACGAAGCCATGATCGAAAAAATCATGGGTCAGCACCAGGTATCCCACACACCGGCCAGCGCTATCGACGGCGACGAGGCAGTGTTGGCGAACCACCGCATCATGGATGAATACGCGGCGGTGGGTATGGGCCGTGGCGTAAGCATCCAGTTCGATCAGGGCGTGCACGTCGTCGGGCGTGGCCTGGCGGATGTTTATCGAGCGTGTAGGCAAGTGATTACCTCAGCGGAGTGGGTTAGCCTTTGTTGCTGGCGACTGCACCGCGCTTGCCGGCGCTGAAGCCGTATTCGTCGTTCATGGTTCAAACCTGCTGTCATAGATACAACCCTACTAATCAGCCAGGGATGATTCTGCTGAGACTGAGAAGGTATTTCTGTATGTAACAAGTGATCCATCGGGTAGCCTGATTCTATCGTCAGATACGATGAATTTGGGAGGGTAAGTGCCCTTGCCGCAGAGATCATTCGCCCGTGATCGACCGGCAGAGCGGCAAGGCCTGACGTACCGGATAACCTATTTCCGAAACACTATGTCGATATCAGACCAACCTCCGCCGTTTCCAGGCTATTTTCGCGCCAGTCAGCCCGCGTAAGGTGACCCATCATTCAAAAATGATGATCGCCTGACCCTCCAGTCAGTCCTCACGCCGATCACCGAGAACAACAAAAACAATGAATAGCCTCAATTCCAACGACTCGAACGGCCAGTTGGCGCAAGGCTTCAAGCCGCGCCATGTCACCATGCTTTCCATTGCGGGGATTATCGGCGCGGGGTTGTTTGTCGGGTCCGGGCATGCGATTGCGGCGGCGGGGCCGGCGGTGCTGCTGGCCTATCTGTTTTCCGGCCTGCTGGTGGTGCTGGTGATGCGCATGCTGGGGGAGATGGCGGTGGCCAACCCGGACACCGGCTCATTCTCGACCTACGCCGACCAAGCCATCGGCCGCTGGGCCGGCTTTACCATCGGCTGGCTGTACTGGTGGTTCTGGGTGCTGGTGATCCCCATCGAGGCCCTGGCCGCCGGGCATATCCTCAACCAGTGGTTCCCGCAGATCGACGCTTGGCTGTTTGCCTTGTTGTCGATCTTTTTGTTGGTGGTCACCAACCTGTTCAGCGTGTCCAAGTACGGCGAGTTCGAGTTCTGGTTCGCCATGGCCAAGGTGATCGCGATCATCGGTTTTATCGGCGTGGGCTTTGCGGTGCTGATGGGCTGGGTGCCGGAACGCGAGGCCAGTGGGCTTGGCCAGTTGATGCAGGACCATGGCGGGTTTGCGCCCAACGGGCTGTCGGCGGTGGTCGGCGCCTTTATCACCATCATGTTCAGTTTTATCGGCACGGAGGCCGTCACCATTGCGGCGGCCGAGTCCAGCAACCCGGCGCAGAACATCGCCCGGGCCACGCGCTCGGTGATGTGGCGCATCGGGGTGTTCTACCTGCTGTCGATCTTCGTGGTGATCTCCGTGGTGCCATGGGATGACCCGTTGCTGGCCTCGGTCGGCTCTTATCAGCGTGCACTGGAATTGATGAACATTCCCCACGCCAAGCTGCTGGTGGATGGGGTGGTACTGATCGCCGTGGCCAGTTGCATGAACTCTTCGATCTACATTGCCTCGCGCATGCTGTTTTCCCTCGGCAAGCGAGGAGATGCACCCGCGCTGATGAAAAAGACCTCGGCGGCGAGTGTGCCGAGGGCGGCGGTGATCGCCAGCACCATCCTGGGCGCGGGCGTGACCCTGCTCAGCTACTTCATGCCGGCCGGGCTGTTCCAGTTCCTGCTGGCCAGTTCGGGGGCCATCGCCTTGCTGGTGTACCTGGTGATCGCGGTTTCGCAGTTGCGTATGCGCAAGACCCTGCGCCAGCGCAAGGTCACACTGAGCTTCCAGATGTGGCTGTTTCCGTGGTTGACCTGGCTGGTCATCGCGTTCATCTGCGCGGCCTTGACGGTGATGCTGGTCACGCCCGAACACCGTTTCGAAGTCTCTTCGACCCTCGTCCTGGCCCTGATGATTTCCTTGATCGGCTTGCTCACCGCCCGGCACCCGGAACCCACGCAAAAACCGGTGGCCGCAGTTTCGCAATCATGAGTGGCCGCCCGGTCAGCAGTATCGTTTTCCTGCTGCTGGACCAGTTCACCCTGATGTCGCTGGCGGCAGCGGTCGAGCCGTTGCGCATGGCCAACCAGTTGTCGGGCCAGGAGCTTTACAAGTGGCACACGGCAAGCCCGGACGGCAACCCGGTGTGGGCCAGTGACGGTGTGCCGATCACGCCCGACGGTTCGATCCTCAGCGTGCCGCCCGCCGACATTGTGATGGTGTGCGGCGGCATCGGCATCCAGGGCACCGTGACCGGCGAACTGGTCAAGTGGCTGCGCAGCCAGGCGCGTTATGCCAAGCGACTGGGTGGGATTTGCACCGGCAGCGTTGTGTTGGCGCGGGCTGGTTTGCTCGACGGGTATGAATGCAGCGTGCATTGGGAATGGTTGGCGGCGATGCAGGAGGCGTTTCCACGGGTGACCGTCAGTTCCAGCCTGTTCACCCTCGACCGCGACCGGCTCACCAGTTCAGGCGGCACGGCGCCCCTGGACATGATGCTGCACCTGATCGGCCGTGAGCACGGGCACGAATTGTCGGCGGCCATCTCGGACATGTTTGTCTACGAGCGTATTCGCAACGAGCAGGACCACCAGCGCGTACCGCTCAAGCACATGCTCGGCACCCAGCAGCCCAAGTTGCAGGAAGTCGTGGCATTGATGGAGGCCAACCTGGAAGAGCCGATCAACCTGGATGAACTGGCGGCGTATGTCGCGCTGTCGCGTCGCCAGCTTGAGCGCATGTTCCAGAAGTACCTGCACTGTTCGCCCTCGCGCTACTACCTGCGGCTGCGGCTGATCCGCGCGCGGCAGTTGCTCAAGCAGACACCCATTTCAATCGTCGAGTTGGCCGTGCTCTGCGGCTTTGTGTCCACGCCGCATTTCTCCAAGTGCTATCGCGAGTACTTCGGCGTGCCCCCCAGTGACGAGCGTTCCGTCACGGACAGCGAGCGGTCCATCGTGCTCAAGCCGGCGTTGCACACATTGCCGGCGCCCGCGCCAATGAATGTATTGGAGCAGGCGCGGGGCGAGGCAACGTTTGCCAGTGTGAAAAACCTGAAGTCCTGAACTCAGCGCATATGCAAGATGATCGGACTGCTGCTCGCCGGGTCGGTATGCCCGCGCAACTTGCCCACGGCCTTCACATCCACCGCACCGCCGTTGTTACCCCAGGTGCCGCGCACGTAGCTGAGCACCTCGGCGATTTGCTGGTCGGTCAGTTGCTCGCGGAACGCCGGCATGCGATAGGCGTCCGGCACGCCGGCGGCTACCACGCGTTGCGAGCCGTTGAGGGTGATGTTGATCGCCGAGGCGCTTTCCTTGGCCAGGGCCGAGGTGGCGCCGGCCAGGGGCGGCATCCAGTCGGGCTGGCCCTTGCCGTCGAGGCCATGGCAGGAGGCGCAGCGGGTGGCGTAGGTGTGGGCGCCGGGGGCGTCCGGGTTGGTGGCGGCCGCCTGATACTGCCAAGGAGTGCCGTCGCGCTGCGGGTCACCGGGCAGTGACTTGAGGTAGCGGGCGATGGCGGCCAGGTCGTCGTCCTGCATGAACTGCGTAGAGTTGTTGAACGCTTCGGTCATCGAGCCGTAGACCACCGCATGGGCATTGCGCCCGGTCTTGAGGAACTGCACGATCTGCGCCTCATCCCAGCGGCCCAGCCCGGTGTTTGGGTCCTGGCGCAGGCTCGGTGCATACCAGCCGTCGAGCAGGGCACCGGCGAGGAACGGCGCACCGGATTCGTCCAGCGCCTTCTCGTTGAAGGCCAGCCCGCGTGGCGTGTGGCAACTGCCGCAGTGGCCGGGGCCTTGGACGATGTAGGCGCCGCGGTTCCACAGCGCGTCCTGGTTGGGTTTGGCTGCATAAATTGCAGTGGGCGCGAACACGCCGTTCCACAGTGCGATGGGCCAGCGCATATTCAGCGGCCAGGGAATATCACTGGGGATATTCGCCTGGTTGGCCGGTTGCACGCCCTGCATGAAGAACGCGTACAGCGCTTTCACGTCATCTTCCCTGAGCTTGACGTAGGACGGGTAGGGCATCGCCGGGTACAACCGTCGACCCCCCGGTGCCACGCCGTGGCGTACCGCACGGTCGAAGTCGGCCAGGCTGTAGCTGCCGATCCCGGTGGTTTTGTCCGGCGTGATGTTGGTGGCATGGATTGCCCCCAACGGCGTGGCCATTTCCAGGCCACCGGCGAACGGCGCCTTGCCCGGCAGACTGTGGCAGGCCACGCAGTCGCTGAGACGCGCGACATATTCACCGCGGCTGACCAGGGCCGGCTCGAAGGTGGCGGTGGCCGGTGCTTGTGCAAACGGTGTGGCGGGCTCACGGGTGACGTACCAGGCCAGCAGGCCTGCCGCGACCAGGCAGGGCAGCGCCAGCCAGCCTGCGGTTCTTGCGAATCGACGGTTGTTCATGGGCATTTCCTGAAAGTCAGCTGAAGGTGTGTCGGCTCAAGGGCAGGCTGCGAACACGCTGGCCGGTCAATTGCGCCACCGCATTCGCCACGGCCGGTGCCACGGCAGGCAACGGCGGCTCGCCGATACCACCCATCTTTTCGCCACTCTCGACGACCCGCACATGCACCCGCGCCATCTGCGCCGGTGCCAGGATCGGGTACAGGTCGTAGTTGCGCGCCCGTGGCTTGCCATCCACGTACACTGCTTCTTCCAGCAAGGTCTGGGACAAGCCCAGCGCCACCGCGCCATTCACCTGTGCCTCGACAATCGCCGGGTTGACGATGCTGCCCGGGTCGATGGCCTGCCAGATATCGTGCACCCTGACCTTGCCATTCTCGATGGACACCTCCGCAATCGCCGCCGTGTGGGAACCGAACGGCGAGGCCATGGCCACGCCGCGTGCACGCCGGCTGCCGTCTTCGGCGGTGAAGGGGCCGCGCTTCCAGCCGCCGGACAGTTCAACCGCCGCTTGCAGCAAGGTGGTCAGCCGTGGGTTGTCGCGCAGCAGGTGCAGGCGCAGTTCATAGGGGTCCTGTTTGCCCTTGTCCGCCAGTTCGTCGAGGAACGACTCATAGAAAAAGTCATTCAGCGAATTGCCCACCGAACGCCAGTAACCGAGCATGGGCGCGCCTTTGACGTAGATCTGCGCGATGCGTTTGTTAGGGATGGCGTAGGACTTGCCCGACAATCCTTCCAGCGCCGTAGGGTCGATCTTGTCGCCCTGTTTGCCGGCGAGGGCTTCGGTCGGGCCTTCGGTGGCGCTTACCGCTTCGATGGCCACCGGCAGGCCTTTGTCATCCAGTGCGGCGCGGAACTTGACCACGGCCACCGGGCGCAATACATCGCGCAGGAATTCTTCTTCTCGGCTCCAGATCAGCTTGACCGGACGACCCACCGCCTTGGCGAGCGCGATGGCCTGCGGGTAGGGGTTGGCTGAGTCATACAGGAAATGCCGGCCGAAAAAACCGCCGAGCAACGGTGAATGCAGGTTGATCTGCGCAGGGTCCAGGCCGGTGCGCTTGGCGACATCGGCGCGGAACATGTCCGGCGCCTGGTTGGGCAGCCAGATATCCAGGGTGCCATCCGGGTTGAAGCGGGCCAGCGCGGAGGGCGGCTCCAACTGGCCGTGGTTGAGGTACTGGTTGTGATACGTCGCTTCGACCTGAGTCTTGGCGCCTTTCAGCGCGGCGGCCACGTCGCCTTCGTTTTCGTCATCACGGGCCGGGCCCTGCTGGGCGGCGAGGAACTCGAAATGCTTGTCGCTGGAGAAGTCCGCCGGCATCACGCGTAGCGTCGAGTCGGCCGCCGCTTCCTGCCAGTCGACCTGGACCGCTTCCACCGCACGCTTGGCGTGCCACCAGCGTTCAGCCACCACCGCCACCGCGCCCGGCAGCACGTGTACCGAATGCACGCCCTTCATGCCTTCGACCTGCGCCTGGTTGCGCAGGCTGCCCACGGTCATGCCCAGGCGTGGCGCATGCTGGACGGCGGCGTGGAGCATGTTGTCGACTTTCAGGTCGATGCTGTAGAGCGCCTTGCCGGTGGATTTGTCGTAGGCGTCCAGGCGCTTGACCGGCTTGCCGATCCAGCGGAACTGGCTCGGGTCGCGCAGGGTGATGCTGGCAGGATCGGGCACTGGCATGTCGAGGGCGCTGCTGGCCAGTTCGCCATACCCCAGCGAACGGCCGGATGCCACGTGCACGACTCGGCCAGGTTGGGTGGTCAGTTCGCCCACCGGCACGCCCAATTGTTTGGCGCCGGCCTGCAGCAACATGGCGCGGGCGAGGGCGCCGAGGCGGCGCATGGTCGGGTAGCTCATGCGCACCGACATGCTGCCGCCGGTGATGCGCATACCGTTTTCCATCACTACATAGGCTTCGCCAGGCGGGGCGGCCTCGACGATGAAGGTGGCGGGGTCGGCATCCAGCTCTTCGCCGACGATCTGCGCCATGGCGGTATGGGTGCCTTGCCCGCCTTCCATGAACGGGCTGAGCAGGCGCACCGTGCCGTCCGGGCGAATCTCCAGAAACGCCGGCACCTGGGTGCCGCGTTCAGCGGTAGTGGCGGCTTGTACCCGGCCCGAGCCCAATGGCAGGCCGAAACCGATGACCAGCGCACCTACGGCGGTACTCGCCAGAAAGCGGCGGCGTGACAGGTTGACCGGTGCGTCGAGCAGTTCGTCGAGGATGTTCATCACGCGCCCTCCTGCTTGGCCAGAGCGTCGACGGCCGCATGGATGGCGTTGTACGTGCCGCAGCGGCACAGGTTGACCATGGCGGCGTCGATCTGCGCCTTGCTCGGTGCGCGGGTGTGCTTGAGCAGCGCCGTGGCCGCCATCACCTGCCCGGACTGGCAGTAGCCGCATTGCGCCACCTGTTGCTCGACCCAGGTCGCGACCACACGCTTGCCGACCTCGTCCTCTTCAATCGCCTCGATGGTGGTGATTTCACGCCCGACCACCCCGGCCACCGGTGTGACGCAGGAGCGCACCACATTGCCGTCCACCAGCACCGAACAGGCGCCGCACTGGGCCAGGCCGCAGCCGTACTTGGTGCCGGTCAGGCCCAGGTCATCGCGGATCACCCACAGCAATGGCGTGTCCGCATCGGCATCGACCTGATAGGCCTTTTGGTTGATTCGTAATTCCATGGCTCACCTGCTGATCATCGGTAGGTGCGGCCTGTTTTAGGTGTGAACGCAGTGTCCGCTTATTGTCGAACTCTAGACCAGAGTGCAAGGGGGGAGATACCCAATGGTCGACAAATCGGAGGATCGGGCAAGCATTCAACAGGATCGGGTGAAAGCGCTGTAGACAAGGCTATACGGCGGTATTGCATCAGGCGTCGAGGTGCTTGGGCTATTGGCGACTTTGCCGCTTGGCAGATGGTTCGTGTTCCAGTGCTATGAACCTCGCCTACGCAGCCACTTGTAGTGAGCGGGCTTGTCGAATCGTCGCAGTAGTCCCATTTTGGGGCCGCTTCGCGACCCAACGGGAGCAAGCTCCCTCGCCACAGGTACAGTGTTCGCCCTTAACTGACTGGCATTTGGGCTTGCCACCGATTCAAGCCTTCGCTCGTGCACACACAATATCGTCGATCAAAATATGGGGCTGCCCGCGACTGCAGCGCTCGATCCGCGCTTCGACCTTGTACACCTCGCGCAGCATCACCTCATTGATCACCTCATGGCTCGGCCCGCTGCCCTGGGCGGTGCCGTCGGCGATGACCAGCACCTGGTCGGCAAAGCGCAACGCCTGGTTCAGGTCATGCAGGGCGATGAACACGATCACCTGGCGCTTGCGTGCCAGGGCCTGCATGAAGTTCAGCACCTGCACCTGGCGATGCATGTCGAGGGCACTGGTGGGCTCGTCCATCAGCAGCACGTCGGGTTCGCGCACCAGGGTCTGGGCGATGGACACCAGCTGTTGCTGGCCGCCACTGAGTTCGCCGAGGTTGCGAAAGGACAATTCGGTGATGCCCAGCGCGGCGAGCATTTCATCGACCAGTGCCAGTTCGTCGTCCTGCACGGCCCAGGCGGGGGACAGCTGCTTGCGTGCCAGCAACACCGATTCGTACACGGTCAACCGCGCACTCGCATTCAGGCCCTGGGGCATGTAGCTGATGGCTTGGGTGCCCTTTGTCGAACCTTGGAGGATCACCTGGCCCGGCCCTTCGATCAGCCCGGCCATGCGCTTGAACAAGGTGGACTTGCCCGCTGCGTTGGGGCCGATTACCGCCACCACCTGGCCGCCGACAAAGTGCGCCGTGGACACGCCGCTGATGATGCTGCGTTGGCCGTAGCTGGCGCCGAGGTCCTGCAACTGAATGCTTACCATGGGTGTTTTTTCCCGCTCAGGATCAGGGAGATAAAGAACGGCACGCCGATCAGCGAGGTGACCACGCCGATCGGGAAAATTGCGCCCGGAATCAGGGTTTTGCTGACCACCGAACTGGCCGACAGGATCAGCGCGCCGGTGAGCAGCGAGGCGGGCAGGAAGAAGCGCTGGTCCTCACCAATAAGCATGCGGGCGATGTGCGGGCCGACCAAACCGATAAAGCCGATGGTGCCGACAAACGCCACCGGGAACGAGGCGAGCAGGCTGACCATGATCAGCGTCTGGAAGCGCAGGCTGCGCACGTTGATGCCGAAGCTGGCGGCCTTGTCGTCGCCCAGGCGCAGGGCGGTCAGGGCCCAGGCGCGCCTGGCGAAGATCGGCAGCGTGATCAGGATCACCAGGCAGATCACGCCGAGCTTGGGCCAGGTGGCCTTGGTCAGGCTGCCCATGGTCCAGAACACCACGGCCGCCACGGCTTGCTCGGTGGCGAAAAACTGCACCAGCGCCAACAGCGCGTTGAAGGTGAACACCAGGGCAATACCCAGCAGCACGATGGTTTCGGCGGTGACGCCACGGCGCAGGCTCAGGAAGTGGATCAGCAGCGCGCAGAGCATCGCCATGATGAACGCGTTGACCGGCACCATGTACTGCGCCGCCAACGGAAACAGCGCCACGCCGAACGCCAGGCCCATGGCCGCGCCAAAGCTGGCGGCGGCGGAAAGCCCCAGGGTGAACGGACTGGCCAGCGGGTTGTTGAGGATGGTCTGCATCTGCGCGCCGGCCAGGGACAGCGCGGCGCCCACCGCCACGGCCATCAGGGCGACGGGCAGGCGGATATCCCACATCACCACGCGCACCTGCGGCGCCGCGCTGTCCGGCGACAGCAGTGCGCCGAGCACTTCACTGAGGCTGTAGCGTGCCGGGCCGAGGGCCAGGTCGAGCAGCACACTGCACAACAACAGCAGGGCCAGCACGCAAAGGATCAGGCGCTTGCGCAGCACCAGTCGGCGGTAAGCGCTCATGGCTTGAGGCTCACTGAGTAGCCGGGTGCGTAGGGCACGGGCAGGAACTGTGCGTGCAGTTCACGTAGCGTCGCTTCGGGGTCGAGGTCGGCAAACAGCGACGGGTGGAACCACTTGGCCAATTGCTGGATCGCCACGAACTGATAGGGGCTGTTGTAGAACTGATGCCAGATGGCATGGAAGGCCTGGTTTTGCTGGGCCTTGATCCCGGCGTAGGCCGGGCGCTGGGTGTACCACGCGAGTTTGTGCCGGGCCTGGCCCATGTCGGCACCGGGGCCGACGCCGACCCAATGACCGCCCGGCGCGAACGCCTCCCAGTTGGCACTGGTGACCACTACCTGGTCCGGGTTGGCCACGATCACCTGCTCGGGGTTCAACTGGCCGAAGGTGCTGGGAATGATGGTCTTGGCGATGTTGTTACCGCCGGCCATTTCGACGAAAAGCCCGAAGTTTTCGTTGCCGAAGCTCAGGCAGCAATCGTCGGAGTAGCCGCCGATACGCTCGATGAACACCGCCGGGCGCTTCGGTTTTTGAGCTGCGATCACATCGGTCACCCGCCTGATCTGCTGCTTGCGAAACGCGATGAACGCCTCGGCCCGGTCTTCCTTGCCGAACAACTGGCCGAACAGGCGCATGGTCGGTTCGGTATTGGCCATGGGTTGGTTGCGAAAATCCACGTACACCACCGGAATGCCCAGGGCGTCGAGTTTCTCGATGTAGCGTGCGTCTTCGGTCGCGTGTTGCGCTTCGATATTGAGGATGATCACATCGGGCCGCAGGGAAATCGCTTGCTCGATATCGAAGGTGCCGTCTTCAAACCCGCCGAAGGTGGGGATGTTGGCAATGCCTGGGAATATGCGCAGGTACGCGTTGTAGGTGTCCGGGTCGGACTGGATCAGGTCCTTGCGCCAGCCGACGATGCGCTCGATGGGATTCTGCGTATCCAGCGCGGCCACCAGGTACAGCTGGCGGCCTTCGCCGAGGATCACTCGCTGCACCGGCAGGTTGACCTTGACCTGGCGCCCGAGCAGATCGGTGACGGTGGTGGGCGCCGCCAACGCAGGCAGCGCGAGTAACCCGGTCAACACCAGTGCCGCCAGGCGGTGGCCGCAACGAACAATCGAAAGCATCAAGTAAGCCCTTGCAGGTATCAGAAGTCGACCGTGGCCGACAGGAGGAGGGTGCGTGGCGAACCCTGGGAAAACGCGCCGTAGGAGGCCACGCCGGACCAGTATTCGCGGTCGAACAGGTTCTGCACCGTGGCGCGGAAGGTGGTCGGCCGCTCGGCGATCCGCGTGCTGTAGCGCGCGCCGATATCGAAGCGGGTCCAGGCATCGAGCTGTTGGGTGTTGGCCTGGTTGACGTACTGGCTGGCGGTGTAGATCGCGCCGCTGGTCAACGTCAGCCCTTCGACCCACGGCGCGTCCCATTCGGCCCAGAGGTTGGCTTGTACCTTGGGCACGCCCACTGGGGTATTGCCCTGGTTGGCGGCGACGCCGGTTTTGGTCAGCTGCGCATCCAGCAGGGTCACGCCACCCAGCAGGCGCGTGCCTGGGGCGACTTCGCCAAACACGCTCACTTCCACGCCGCGATTGCGCTGTTCGCCTTGCACCGAGAAGCGGCCGGCAGCCAGCTCGCCGCTGGGTTTCTGGATCTGGAACAGCGCCAGGGTGGACATGAACGTGCCGTAGTCGAGCTTGACCCCGACTTCATGCTGCCTGGAAACGTAAGGCGCAAAGATCTCCCCGGCATTCGAGGCGTTGGACGGCGCCACTTCGCCCTTGCTCAAGCCTTCGAGGTAGTTGTAATAGAGCGCTACGTGCTCCCAGGGCTTGAGCACCGCGCCAAACAGCGGCGTGGTCTTGCCCTCGTTATAGGTCGTGGTCACTGCACCGTCGGTGTTGTAGTTGTGGGATTGGATGTTCTGTTTGCGCAGGCCGACGGTGACCTGCACGCGCTGATCAAGTATCGACAAGGTGTCGGCAATGGCCACGCCGGATAATTCGGTGGCGGAGACTTTCGGCGCGTCGGGCTTGGCGATCGACGGTTTGGGGCGCTCGACCGGGTGGTAGATGTTCGACAGCACGAGCGCGCCGGAGATAATCCCGCGTGACAGTTCATCGCGGTAGCGCGTGACCTGCACGGTGCTGCTGTGGCTGATCGGGCCGGTGTCGAAGCGCAGGCGTGCACCGGCGTCGACCGTATAGCGCTGCACTTCGAAGCGGTAGTAGCCGGGGATCGACGAGGTGTCGCCGGCCGTGTTGACAATGGTCGGCGTCTGGTCCGACAGGCGCGCCACTGCCGACTTGCCGCCACCGGCATGGGCGAACAGGCTCAGGTTGTCAGTGAGGTCATAGTCGCCGCCGAGCAGGGCGGACTTATCCCGTGTACGCGACCAGCCCCAGTCCTGGCTTACGCTGGTGCGGCCATTGGCGGCGTCGGGAATCTTTACGCCTGAGGCGATCAGGAACGGTCGGGAGGCGGCGTCGAAGGTCTCTTCCTGGGAAATCAGGTCCAGGCTGGTGCGCAGGCGCTCGCCCTGATAGTCCAGGGACAGCGCACCGATGCCGACTTCGCGCGATTGCTTGTCGATCACGGTGTCACCCTGCTGCACGCCGCCGTTGAAGCGCATGCCGAAGCGGCGCTCTTCACCAAAGCGCCGGCTGATATCGATGCGATTGCCGAGGTGTGCAGCCTGGGTATAACTGGCGGTGTAGCGGGTCAGGTCCTCGTCCAGCGAGCGCTTGGGCACCACGTTAATCACCCCGCCCACCGCGCTGTTGGGCGACATGCCGTAGAGCAGGGCACCGGGGCCTTTGACCACTTCGACGCGTTCGGCGTATTCAGTGAACACCCGGTAATTGGACGCCACGCCATACACGCCGTCGAAGGCCAACTCGCCGAGGTTGCCTTCGCCCACCGGAAACCCGCGAATGAAAAACGAGTCGACGATGCCGCCGGTCTGCCCGGTGGAGCGCACCGAAGAATCGCGTTCCAGCAGATCACCGACGGTGGTGGCTTGCTGGTCCTTGATCAACGAGGCGGTGTAGGTGCTGACGCTGAACGGCGCGTCCATCACGTCCTTGTTGCCCAGCATGCCCAGGCGTCCGCCGACGGCCACCTGGCCGCCCGAATACACCGGCGGCAAACTGTCGGCGCGCTGTTCGGCGCCACTGACCGTGGTGTCCGACAGGGTGATTTGGCGTTGCACCAGGGTGTAGGTGCCGTCGCTGCGCAGCAGCATCTCCAGGCCGCTGCCGGCCAGCAGGCGGGTGACCGCCTCCTGGGTCGAGTAAGTGCCGGACAGGCCGGGGCTGGTCAGGCCTTCGGTGAGGGCCGGGACGAACGACAGGGCAATGCCCGCATCCACGGCAAAGCTCGACAGCGTTGCGCCGAGCGGCCCTGGCGCGATCTGGTAGGCACGGACCGCGACCGCATCCAACTGCGCGGCCATGGCGGCACCAGCCAGGGCCAGGCTGAGCAGCGCGCTGCGAATCACAAGCATGAACGGGAGCCCTGTGGACGAGAGGAAAAAGGGTATTCGTGTGTTTGCCAGCCGAGATCGGAAAAAGTATCAGCCGCCCGGCGTTTTATTTTCACGCCCACTCAGGCGGGGGACAGGGTGACCCAGTAGCCGTTCAGGTGGCCGCTGACGAGCACCGGGTAGGTCTGCACCAGCATGTTCAGGGTGCGCTGCGGGTCGCTGATGGGGAAGGCGCCGGAAATGCGCAGGTCGGCAATCGCCGGGTCATAGCGCACGAAGCCGCGGCGATAGCGGGTCAGTTCGGCGACGAAATCCGCCAGGCGCATCTTGTCGGCCATCAGCATACCCCGGGTCCAGGCGCCGACGTTGCGGTCGGTGGCGGTGAGCGTGCCAAAGGTCTGTGCGGAAAAGTCCGTGCGTTGCCCGGCGTTGACGATCAGCGGCGCGGTCTGAGTGTTCTCGGCCAGCATCACTTTGACGGCGCCTTCGAGCACGGCCAGGTGGGTGCGCCCGCTCAGTTCGCGCACGGTAAAGCGCGTGCCCAAGGCTTGCATGCGGCCCTGGCGCGTACTGACCAGGAACGGGCGGGACGGATCCTGCGCGGTCTGCACCAGGATTTCACCTTCGCGCAGGTGCACCAGGCGTTGCTGGCGGTCGTAGCGCACGTCGATGGCGGAGTCGGTGTTGAGGGTGATGCGCGAGCCATCGGCCAGGGTCAGTTCGCGGCGCTCGCCGACGCGAGTGCGGTAGTCGGCGGTCCACTGCTGGGTCTGCGCCAGTTTCCAACTGCCCCAGCCCACCGGCATCACCGCCAGCAGCAGGGCCAGCTTGCCCAGGGCGGCGCGGCGTTCCGGGTGGCTCGGGCGGTCGAGGGCCGACATCGCCAGGGACGGCGGCAGGCCGCCCAGCTTGCTTTGCAGCAATTGCGCACGGGCCCAGGCGCGATCACGTTCGGGGCTGCTGATTTTCCAGCGCTCCCATTCGGCGCGCTCGTGGTCGCTGAGGTCGTTTTCGCTCAGGCGCATCAGCCATTCGGCGGCTTCTTCGAGGACTTCAGGGGCCAACGGGGGTTCCTTGCGCAGGCTGAGCACTTATTCCACCAGCATCAGGCACTGCACAAAGGCCTGTTTCATGTAGCGTTTGACGGTGATCAGCGACACGCCCAATTGCTCGGCGATGTCCTGGTACTTGAGGCCGTTGATCTGCGACAGCAGGAACGTGCGCTTGACCAGCGAGGGGAGGGCGTCGAGCATCGCGTCGATCTCGTGCAGGGTTTCCAGCACCACGAAATGCGCTTCCGGCGAAGGCACTTCCTGGATTGGCACGCTGGCGAGCGCTTCCAGGTAAGCGCGTTCCAACGCCTTGCGCTGATACCAGTTGACCAGGATGCCCTTGGCCACGCAGCTCAGGTAAGCCCTTGGCTGGTCGATCACCGTGACCTGGGAGGCGAGGATACGCGTGAAAGTGTCCTGGGCCAGGTCGGCCGCATCCATGGCGTTGCCGAGCTTGCGCTTGAGCGTGGCGTACAGCCAGCCGTGATGGCCGCAGTACAGGGCCTCGATCGCGCGCAGGTGCTGGTGCTTGTCGGCGGTGAGGATTTCGCTCATGGCGCGGATCCGTGCAATTGAGAAGTATTCCCAATGCTAAGGGACAACCCTGCGGTAGCGCAATGCGAGAATCGCAAGGAACGTCACCGCATACGCGAGACATACGAACAGGTAGGTATACGCCAGGCCATACACCTGGCTGAGCAACCCGCCGAGGGCGATACCGGCAATCGAGGCGAACTGCGCGGTGCCCTGGGCAATGCCCAGCACATGGCCTTGCCGGGCGCTGTCGGCGGTTTTCGAAATCAGCGCCATCAGCACCGGCGTGGTCGCGCCCAGCAGCACGCCCCACACGAAGTAGCTGCCGACAAACACCCCAGGGTTGTGGGTGACCCCGGCCAGCCCGGTGAGGGCGATGCAGCCGACCACCACGTAGCCGATGCGCCGCAGTGTGTCGGCTTGTGTGCGCCCCTCGAAATGCCGCGACCACGCGGTGGCCGACAGGATGAACCCCAGCGCCAGCAAACCGTAGCACAGGCCCACCAGCGCATTGCTGACGTTGAACGTGGTGCTCACATACAGCGAGAACGAAGTCTGCGGCAGCATCCGCGCCAGCAGCAGGAGGCCCATCACACTGAGCAGCGGCAGCAGTGCAGACCCTTGCCACACACCGCCCTTGGCAGTGGATGCGGTTTTCTTGACCGGCGCAACATCCGGCAGGGTCACCGCCGCCACCAGCGTGCACACCGCGCAGAGTGCGGCGGCGCTGAGGTTGATCCAGAAAAACGTGGCATGGTCGAGGATCAGGCCGCCCAGCACCGCTCCGAGCAACGAGCCGACATTGGTGGAAATCTGCAGCAGCGCAAACAGCCGTGCCCGCCGTGAAGGCGCCTCGATGCTCACCCCATAGGCCTGGGCCGGGGCGATGTAACCGGCGCAGGCGCCCTGCAGGAACCGCAGGACCAGGATCGCCCACAGGTCGCTGAACAGCGCCAGGCCCAGTTGGGTCAACGTCAGCCCGACCAGTGCGCGGATCATCATCCACTTGTGGCCGTAACGGTCACCGATGCGGCCCCAGAACGCGCTGGTCAGCAGGATGCCGAGCATCGGCCCCACGTACACCGCGATGCTGGCGAAGCTGAACAGCGTGTCGGAGTCGGTCAAGCCGCGCAGATGAATGGGCCAGAACGGCCCGCTCATCTCCATGGCGCCCATCGACACAAGCTGGATCGTGAACAGCAGGTAAATCAGGACACGGGTCGGTGGCATGAAACGGCCTCGGTATGAAAAAAACGCGCGGGACGCTGATACTTTTTCCCGCGTCGGCTGGCATCAGGAGTAATTCTCATTTTCTCACGATGAAAGGACCCTGATGTCATGCCCGTTGCCAGCCGGTTAACCCTTGCTGTTCGTTCCGCCCTGATCCTGGTCGCCGCCAGCACGCCCGCCTGGGCCGCCACTGTGGACGCGAGCGACGACAGCGCGCAGAGCCTGACGCTTGATGCGACGAACGTCAACGCCCGCTACAGCGGCCCCACCGATCTGCCGGGGGTGCTCGCCGGTGGCCAGGTCGCTCGTGGCGCGCGCTTGGGCATGATGGGCAACAAGGACGTGATGGACACACCGTTCAGCGTCACCAGCTACACCGCCAAGACCCTGGCCGACCTGCAAACCGTGACCGTGGCCGATGCCCTGGAGCGCGACCCTTCGGTGCGCTCCACCGGGCAGGCCGGTGGCATCGTCGACTCGTTCTTCATCCGAGGGTTTGCGATTGGCGAGGGCAACCTGGGTGAACTGGCCTACGACGGTGTGTACGGCGTGGCACCCAACTACCGGGCGTTCACCGAGTACGCCGAACGTGTCGAAGTACTCAAGGGGCCTGGGGCGCTGATGTACGGGATCTCCCCCAACAGCGGTGTGGGCGGAGTGATCAATATCGTGCCCAAGCGCCCGCTGGACCAGGACCTGACCCGCTTCACCGGCAGCTATGCGGCGGACACGCAGGTGGGCGGCCACCTGGACATCAGCCGCCGCTTCGGCGATGAAAACCAGTTTGGCGTGCGCTTCAACGGCAGCCTGCAGGGCGGCGACACCGTCGTGGACAATCAGAACCGCGATGTCGGCATCGGCGCGATTGCCCTGGATTACCATGGCGAGCGGCTGCGCCTGAACCTCGATTACATCAGCCAGAAGGAAAGCTGGGAGGGCGCCTCGCGGCCGTTCACGATTGCGCCGGGCGTCGAGGTGCCGTCGGCGCCCAATGGTCGCACCAGCCTGCCGCAGAAATGGGGTTGGTCCGATACCAAGGAACAGTCGCTGTTGCTCGGCGGTGAATACGACCTCAACGACAACCTGAGCGTGTTCGTCCACGCCGGTGGCGGCAGGTCGGATGTGAAACGCATGTCCGACCAGGTGCCACGCATCCTCAATGACGCCGGCGACACCAGCAATATTCCCGGCTACTACAAATTCAACGTCGACCGCTCGACCGCCGATGTGGGCCTGCGCGGGCTGTTCGCCACCGGCCCGGTGACCCACATCACCACGCTGATGGCGACCCGTTACCAGGATGAACTGTCGCGGGGCATCACCAACGGCAAGGAGATCCGTTCGAACATCTACCACCCGGTGGACACGCCCAAGCAATACATCAATGCGCCGAAGGTACTGCGTATTTCCGAGACCGAATTGTCCGGCGTTGCGCTCAGTGACACCTTGGGCTTTCTGGATGATCGCCTGCAATTGACCCTGGGCATGCGCCACCAGTCGATCGAATCGCGCAACTACAACAGCACCGGCGGGGTCAGCTCGCGCTATGACGCCAGCGCCAATACGCCGCTGCTGGGGGTGGTCATCAAACCGTGGGAAGACGTGTCGCTCTACTACAACTACGTCGAGGGCCTCAGCAAAGGTGATGCGGCACCGGGCACGGCGAGCAATGCCGGCGAAACCTTCGCCCCGTATGAATCCAAGCAACACGAAGTGGGCGTGAAGTATGAACACGGCACCTTCATGACCACCGTTGCACTGTTCCAGATCGAAAAGCCCAGCGGCGAACTGGGCGCCAACGGCGTGTATTCGGTGCAGGCCGAACAGCGTAACCGCGGCCTCGAACTGAGCATGTTCGGCGAAGTGGCGCCCGGCACCCGCTTGATGGGCGGCGTGACGTTCCTCGATGGCGAACTGACCAAGTCCGCCACTGCCGCCAACCGGGGCAACAAACCCGTGGGCGTGCCGGATATCCAGGCCAACCTCTGGGCCGAGTGGGACACGCCGTGGCTGGAAGGCTTTACCCTCACGGGAGGTGCGATCTACACCGACAGCCAATACGTCAACCAGGCCAACACCCAGGCACTGGATTCATGGACGCGCATCGATGCGGGGGCGCGGTATGCGACCAAGATCGAAGGCCGGCCCACTACCTTCCGGGCTACGGTGCAGAACGTGTTTGACCGTGAGTACTGGTCGGGCGTGGCGTCGTACGGTGCATTTTCGCCGGGTTATCCGCGTACCTTGCAGCTGTCGGCGACAGTGGACTTCTGACCCGATAACTCAGAGGCACTTACAATGTGGGAGGGGGCTTACCCCGATGGCGGTGTATCAGTCAGCACATTTGTGGCTGACAAGCCATCATCGGGGGCAAGCCCCCTCCCACATTTTTACCGTAACAGTCATTTAAACCGTGGGCGTATTCACCACAAAGTCTTCTTCGAAATACTCCTGTTCACCCCGTGTGTCACTTTGGCGCCGCACCACCTCCATCTGCCGCAGCTCCACGCGGCGGATCTTGCCGGAGATGGTCTTGGGCAGCTCGCTGACAAACTCGATGCGTCGCACCCGCTTGTAGGGGGCGAGGTTTTCGCGGGCGAAGGCGAGGATGTGCCGGGCCAGTTCATGGCTGCCCGGTTCGTCGTGGGCCAGGATCAGGAACGCCTTGGGCACCGCCAGGCGCAGCGGGTCGGGGCTGGGCACCACGGCCACTTCCATGACCGCCGGGTGTTCGATCAAGGCGCTTTCCAGCTCGAACGGGCTGATGCGGTAGTCGGAGGCCTTGAACACATCGTCGGCGCGACCGACGAAGGTGATGTAGCCGTCGGCGTCGACCTGCGCGGTGTCGCCGGTGCGGTAGTAGCCGTCACGCATGACCTCGGCGGTTTTCTCCGGGCTGTCTTCGTAGCAGAGCATCAGGCCGAGAGGGCGCATGTCAAGGGGCAGGGCGACTTCGCCTTCGCTGCCGGGAATGCCATCCGGGTCGAGCAAGGCCACCTGGTAGCCCGGCAGCGGGCGGCCCATGGAACCGGGCTTGAGCATCTGGCCTGGGGTATTGCCCACCAGCGCGGTGGTTTCCGATTGGCCGAAACCGTCGCGCAACGGCAGGCCCCAGGCGTGCTGGATCTGCTCGATGATTTCCGGGTTCAGCGGCTCACCGGCGCCTACCAATTCGCGCAGGCTCAGGCGCGATTTATAGCTGGCAAGATCCTCCTGGATCAGCATGCGCCATACCGTGGGCGGCGCACACAGGCTGGTCACGCCGTAGCGTTCCAAGGCACTGAGCAGGGCCGGCGCGCTGAACCGCGCGACGTTATGGATAAAGATGCACGCACCGGCATTCCAGGGGGCGAACAGGCAACTCCAGGCATGCTTGGCCCAACCGGGCGAGGAGATATTCAGGTGCAGATCGCCCGGCTGCAGGCCGATCCAGTACATGGTCGACAGGTGGCCCACCGGGTAACTCTGGTGGCTGTGCAGCACCATCTTCGGTTTGGACGTGGTGCCGGAGGTGAAATAGAGCAGCATCGGGTCGTTGGCCAGGGTGCGGCCTTCGGCCTCGAACTGTTCGGGGTATTCAAAGGCAGCGTTGTGGGCGACCCAACCCTGCGGTGCCGCGCCCACGCAGATGCGGTTGCAACCGTCTGCCAGCCCGTCGAATTTAGGCACGTGGGCCTCGCCGACCACCAGATGGCGCACCTGCCCGCGCTCGATGCGGTCGCGCAGGTCGTCGGGGTTCAGCAGGGCGGTGGCAGGAATGACCACGGCACCGAGCTTGAACGCGGCGAGCATGGTGTCCCACAGCGCCACATCGTTGCCGAGCATCAACAGCACCCGGTCACCGCGACGTACACCGAGCGCGCGCAAGTGATTGGCCACCTGGTTGGAGCGCGTGGCCAGTTGCTGGAAGCTGTAGCGTTGCTCACTGCCGTCTTCCTCGACGATCCACAGCGCATGCGCCGCATTGCCCTCGGCCATCGTGTCGAAATAGTCCAAGGCCCAGTTGAATGCATCCAGTTGCGGCCAACGGAAGTCCCGGACGGCAGTGGCGTAGTCGGTGCGGTGAGCGAGCAGAAAATCCCGAGCGGCCAGGAAGGGCTGGGTCATGGTGGCTGTCCTTAATTATTGTTGTGGGGACTGACCCTCGGTTTAGCCGAGAGGCTGGACCGAGTATAGGCACGCATAAATCAGAGCAGAACGCCCAAAAACACCGGTGCGTTGTGCAAAAAAGTCATGGGTGTCGCGCCAGGCAGCGGTGAGATTGACGATTGAGACGTAAAAGTCCAAGATGGAATTATAAGTACAAAAGTGCACGATTCATCTCTTTCTCACTCTTGCCAAACCAACAACAACTTGCGAGACCACGATCATGCAGAAACGCTCCCTCATTACCGCCCTGGCCTTGAGCCTGCTTGCATCCGGCCCCTTGGTCGCCGCCGAGAAAACCCTGCGCATCGGTATCGAGGCGGCTTACCCACCGTTCGCCTCCAAGACCCAGGAAGGCAAGATCGTCGGGTTCGACTACGACATCGGCAATGCGCTGTGCACGCAGATGAAGGTCAAGTGCGTGTGGGTCGAAGGTGAGTTCGACGGTCTGATTCCGTCCCTCAAGGTCAAGAAAATCGACATGGCGCTGTCGTCCATGACCATCAACGAAGACCGCAAGAAGTCGGTGGATTTCACCCGCAAGTACTACTTCACTTCATCGCGCCTGGTGATGAAGGAGGGGGCGGTGGTGGATGACCAGTACGCCAGCCTCAAGGGCAAGACGGTGGGGGTGCAGCGTGCGACCACCACGGATCGCTACGCCACCGAGGTGTTCGAGCCCAAGGGCATCAACGTCAAGCGCTATGGCAATAACGAAGAGATCTACATGGACCTGGCTGCCGGGCGACTGGATGCGATCTTTGCCGACACCATCCCCTTGAATGATTTCCTGCAGATGCCCCGTGGCAAGGGCTATGCCTTTGTCGGCCCGGAACTCAAGGACCCGAAATACGTGGGCGAGGGCGCGGGCATCGCGGTACGCAAGGGCAATACTGAATTGGTCAGCCAGTTGAATGCGGCCATTGACGGCATTCGCGCCAGTGGCGAGTACCAGAAGATTTCGCAGCAGTACTTCAAGGCCGACATCTACGGCGATTGAGAGGTACACGCGCGCTGTCGCGCGGCCAATTAGAACCCCTGAGGTCAACGGACTTGTTGTGGCGAGCGGGCTTGCTGTGGCGAGCGGGCTCGCCACAAAATGCGTCGTGCGCACCTCAGCCCTTCAGTTCCTTCAGATGCTTGTAGACCGTCGCCCGCCCCATGCCCAGTACATTGGCCACATAGTTCGACGCGCTCTTGCCCTTGAACGCCCCCTCGGCGTGCAGGGCCAGCACCAGCTCACGCTTGTGGTCGCGGGTCAGCACATTCAGGCTCAACTGCCGCTCGCGCATCCAGGCATGCAAAAACGTGTTGATGCGTTCCTGCCAGTCATCGCGAAACAACGAGTCCGGCTGCGGGATCAGCTTGCTCGGCGACAGGAACAGGTCCAGCGCCGCCTTGGCGTTTTCAAACAGTGAAATATTCAGGTTGATGCACAGCACCGCCAGGCGTCGGCCCTTGTGGTCGTGCAGCACGGTGCTCAGGCTGCGGATTTTCTGGCCATCCCAGTTGAGCTTTTCGTACGGGCCGATATTGACCTCGCTGACGTCGGCGTCGAGCATGTCCTCCAGCGCCGAGTCATCGCCGATGCTGCGCTTGGACAGGTTATTGGCGATGTAATCGACTTTTTGCGAGCGCAGGTCATGCAGCACCGCTTCGGCGTGGGGGAAGAACAGCGTGGCGATGGCGTCGGCCATCGCGCGGAAGTTCTGCATGACGGTGTCTTGTTCAGCGGTGTTCATCAATGGGGCTCCAGGCGGGCAAGGGAAAGCATACCAGCGTCGAGGCCGAAGCGTGTCAGCGCCTCCGGCAGCGCTGCGCCGCGCACCAGTGCGGCACTGGCCTGGCCCATGGCCGGTGAGGTCTGGATGCCATAACCGCCCTGTGCCGCGACCCAGAACAGCCCCGGTACCACCGGATCAAAACCCGCGAGCAGATCACCGTCGTGCACGAAGCTGCGCAGGCCGGCCCAGGTGCGGGTCGGGCGGCGGATGGTCAGGGTGGTGGCTTCTTCGATCTGGTAGATGCCCATGGCGATGTCCAGCTCTTCGGGCTGAATATCCTGAGGCGCCACCGGGTCGGCGTTGGCCGGGGAACCGAGGAACATGCCGGCGTCGGGTTTCATGTAGAAGGATTCGTCCAGCGCCACCAGCATCGGCCAGCGGTGGCTGTCGACGCCGTCGGGGCCGGCGAAGATGAACGCCGAACGCCGCTTGGGCTGCAAGCCGATGGACGCGGCCCCGGCGAGACCGCCGATGTGGTCGGCCCAGGCGCCGGCGGCGTTGATGATGACCGGCGCGGTGTAGGTTGTGTCCTGGGTTTGCACCTGCCAGACGCCATCGCTGTCGCGGCTCAAGCCGAGTACGTGGCTATCGGTATGCACCTGGCCACCGTTGCGGCGGATACCGCGCAGGTAGCCCTGGTGCAGGGCGTCGGTGTCGATGTCGCTGGCGGTGGGGTCATACAGCGCACCGTGGACTTTTTCCCGGCGCAGGATCGGCAACTTCGCACAGGCCTCGTCGGCGCTGAGCAGTTCGACCTCGGCCACGGTGGCCTTGGCGCTCTGATACTGGGTGTTCAACTCGGCCGCATCGCCGATGAAGTCCACGGTCATTTCGCCCCGGGGCGTGAGCAACGAGTGTTCGCAGAAACCGGGCGGCGGGTTGTCGAAAAACGCCCGGCTGGCCAGGGTCAGCGCCCGCACCTGCGGGGTGCCGTAGGCGGCGGTAAACAGTGCCGCCGAACGTCCGGTGGAGTGATAGGCCGGGTGGCTTTCGCGCTCAAGCACCCGCACCTTGCCGTGCTGCGACAACCAGAACCCCGTGGAAGCGCCGGCAATACCGCCGCCGATGATGATGAAATCTGCGTGGTTCATAGCTGTCTCCAGAGGGCATTGGCCAGGGCGATGTCTTCCAGGCCCAGGCCGATGGAGCGGAAGAATACATGACGGTCGTAGGTCGGAGGTTGCACCCATTCGCTGAGCAGTTCGGGCAAGTCCCCCACGATGGCACGCGGGTCCCACCCGTTTTGCTCGGCGGCGATCAGCATGTCACCCGCCGCGCCCGGGGTGGTCTGGCGATAGTCGCAGAACACCTGCATCGCGTTCAGGCTGTGGGGCGGCACTTCGTGGGCGCGGGGCGCATTGGTGCTGATCGAGGTAATCAGCGCCGGTTTGCTCAAGCGGGCAGGGTCGAGTACCGGCCCGGCCGACGAGGTGCACAGCAGGATCACATCGGCGTCGTCCACGGCCGCCTCGCAGCTGTCGGCGATGACCACCCGTGGGTCCAGGTTTTTGAGGTGGGCGATAGCCTCGGCGCTGGCGTTGCCCAGACTGGGGGAAAACAGGCTGATGTGCTGCCAGTCACGCAGTTGCTTGACGTAGTGCAAATGCGCCTGCGCCACCTTGCCGCTGCCAATGATCGCCAGGCGCCTTGCTGGTAAAGGCGCCAATGCTTCCACCGCCAGCGCTGTGGTGGCCGCAGTGCGGGCCGTGGTCAGTTCGGCCGCATCGCACAGCAGCAGGGGTTGGCCGGTCTGCATCGACATCAACAAGGTCCACGCGGTCACCAGTGGCCCTTGCTCACCCACAATATAGGGCGAGGTCTTGACCCCGTACACCCCATCCTCGGCCAGCACACCCAGGTAGTTGATAAAGTCGCCGGCGGCGTGCGGGAACTCCACCAGTTGCTGCGCTGGCTGCACGGCTTGCCCGGCCGCCAGGTCCTGGAACAGCTTGCGCAGGATCTGCGGCACATCGACTTTTCCGAGCAATTCGCGGGCCTGGGCCTGGTGGATCACATGGGGTGTGCTGGACATGGGGTTCTCCGCAAGTAAACTAATTTGTCCATTATGGACTTTTAGTTCTGTTGAGCAATATCCCTCTGAAAAAAAGCTGGCGCTTCACTTGCCCAGGTTCTGATTCATCAGATTGTCCAGCACCGGTCTAAGGCCGATTGGTTCCTCTGAAAGATCCACTCTTAGCTAATTTGGTTGGGCCATTTGATGCTCGAAGGCCACGTACCGCAGCACGGTCGTTTAATCGACAGGAACATTAATGACGATGACGAAAAAGTATAAGTAACTGTCATTTCTAACAGGTTTCAGCGACCCGCCGATCTCTTAGTCTCCACACCATTGGAGACCGGTAAAGGCAGGGATAAACAATGAAACTTCGTGACGTGTTCGCCGGGCTGGTCTGTATTGCCTTTGCCTCATGGGCATCGGCGCAATCCTTGGCCTGGGATGATCCGAGTATCAGCGATGGGCCATGCACGCCACGTCCCAAGGCGTTTCTGCTTCCTGCTGCGTTAGTTTCAGCACTGGCAGGGGCTGGTCAGGGCTTCGGGCTTTATGAGCCTTTGGGAAGTGCGAGCTACTATCGGTGGGTTTATCAGAAGGTAAATGCTGGGCTGCCAGCAACCGATCAGTCACAAATACTGGCGACCCGACCCAGGGTCACTTTTCCTTCTCTGTCGTCATTGTTTATAGGGGCCGTGGGGCATGTTGACGTGGAGCGTCAACCTGTCGACGGGCGGTATGACATAAAGGTCATCAGTGTTAATAATCCCGTTGCCACCGATGTCACCGTACATATTCTTAACCCCCCAGGCCAATCCGGGTCTGCGCCTGATGGATTTGGAGGGGGTAATGTGCCTACGGTGAACATTTGGGCTGACGCCCGTGCACTGGTCGAGTGGCACTGTTTCGTGACGAGTGATGATCGCAAGGTTCAAGTCTTTAATATCCTCTCACTCGACCCCACACTGACTCCATCGCAGGTGTCAGCCATTTCAACCGTGCTGATAAAGAATGGGTTCAAGCCCAGTAACTTTATTACGATGCCTTATTAGGTCATCAGTACCGCGCTCAACCTGCGAACCGGAACCCGGCTGACAGCTTTTCCTTCAGATAACCGACCAACACATTCACCGCCTTCGGTACATGGGGCGAATACGGTCGTATCAAATAGATCTCGTCGGCAAACGCGCCCTTGAGCGTCCAGCCCTTGAGCACCTGCACCAGCTTGCCGCCGGCCAGGGCGGCGTGGGCGCTGAAGTCGGGGAGCAGGGCGATGCCCAGGTGATTGAGGGCCGCATCACGCAGGGCTTCGCTGTTGTTGGTGGCGAAGCTGCCAGCGATGGGCACGGTGAGGCGTTCGACGTTTTTAGTGCCACGCTCGAAGGTCCAGGCCGGCTGGTCGGCGCCGCGAGGGTAGAACAGGCAGTTATGTGCGCACAGATCACCGGGTTCACGCGGTTCGCCGTGGCGTTGCAGGTATTCCCGGGTGGCGACCAGCACCGAGCCGGTATCGCACAGCTTCCAGGCCACATGGGTTTCCGGCACCTGGAAGCCGTGGCGCACGGCCAGGTCGTAGCCTTCGGCGGCCAGTGAACTCAGGGCGTCGGACACGTCCAGTTGAATGCGCACCTGCGGGTACTGTTGCAGGAATTCCGACAAGTGCGGCACCAATTGCTGACGGGCGAACGCCACCGGCGCGGTCAGCCGTACCAGCCCGCGAATCTCGCCAACCGAGTCGCGTACCGAGGAAAAGCTGCGGGCGATCTGCTCATAGGCGCTGCGCACTTCACGGGTCAACGACAGCCCCGCATCGGTCAGCCTGACGCTGCGCGTGGTGCGGGTGACCAGCCGCGTGCCGGTGGCTTTTTCCAGGTCGGAAATACGCTGGCTCACCGCCGACTTGCTCACGCCCAGGCGTGCGGCGGCGGCGGTGTAGGTGCCTTGTTCCTCCAGCACCGACAGCCAGTGGATATGGGTCCACAGCCCTTCGATCTCGGATTTTTCCATGGGTGGATTGTTCGCTGTACTGGACAATAAGTTCTGGATTCTGCTCTGGTTTGGAACAAACCGAAAGCCTATCGTGGTCCCCAACGCTATCCACCTGGGATCTACTGCCATGACCACCACCATCGAGCACTACATCAACGACCAGCGCGTGTCCCGCGACGATCGCTATCAGAACGTCTACAACCCGGCCACCGGCGAAAAGACCGGCCGTGTCGCCCTGGCCAGCCGCCAGACCGTGTCCGAAGCCGTCGCCGCCGCCCAGGCCGCGTTCGCCGGTTGGGCCGACACCCCGCCGATCCGCCGTGCCCGCGTGCTGTTCGAATACCTGCACCTGCTGCGTGAGCGCAAGGACGACCTGGCGCGCATCATCGTCGCCGAACACGGCAAGGTCTTCACCGACGCCCAGGGCGAAGTGGATCGTGGCATCGATATCCTGGAGTTTGCCTGCGGCATCCCCAACCTGCTCAAGGGCGAGCATTCCGACCAGGTTTCTCGCGGCATGGACAACTGGACGATGCGCCAACCGCTGGGCGTGGTGGCGGGTGTGACGCCGTTCAACTTCCCGGTGATGGTGCCGATGTGGATGTACCCGATCGCCATCGCGGCGGGCAACACCTTCATCCTCAAGCCAAGCCCCACCGACCCGAGCGCCTCGTTGTTCATGGCCGAACTGCTGCGCGAAGCCGGCCTGCCCAAAGGCGTGTTCAACGTGGTGCAGGGCGACAAGGAATCGGTGGATGCGCTGATCGAGCACCCGGACGTCAAGGCCGTGAGCTTTGTCGGCTCCACGCCGATTGCCCAGTACATCTACGAGACCGGTGCGCGCAACGGCAAGCGCGTGCAAGGCCTGGGCGGCGCAAAAAACCACATGGTGGTAATGCCCGACGCCGATCTCGACAAAACCGTCGACGCCTTGATGGGCGCCGCCTACGGCAGTGCCGGCGAGCGCTGCATGGCCATCTCCGTGGCGGTGCTGGTGGGCGATGTGGGCGACAAAGTCATCGCGGCGCTGACCGAGCGCGCCAGGCACCTGCGCATCACCGACGGCCGCGACCTCAAGGCCGAGATGGGCCCGATTGTGTCCCGCGCCGCCCTGGAGCGCATCAGCGGCTACATCGAACAAGGCGTGCAGGCCGGCGCGCAGTTGCTGCTCGATGGGCGCGACTATGTGCCGACCGAAGCCGGCCTGGAAAATGGCTTCTGGCTCGGCGCGACCCTGTTCGACCACGTCACCCAGGAAATGAGCATCTACCGCGAAGAAATCTTCGGCCCGGTACTGGCGTGCGTGCGCGTGAATGACTTTGCCGAGGCGATCAAGCTGGTCAACGACCACGAATTCGGCAACGGCGTCAGCTGCTTTACCCGCGACGGCAACATCGCCCGCGAATTTGCACGGCGCATTGAAGTGGGCATGGTCGGCATCAATGTGCCGATCCCGGTGCCGATGGCCTGGCATGGCTTTGGTGGTTGGAAAAAGAGTTTGTTCGGCGACATGCACGCCTATGGCATCGAGGGCGTGCGCTTCTATACCAAGCAAAAGTCGATCATGCAGCGCTGGTCGGAAAGCATCGAGCAGGGCGCGGAGTTTGCGATGCCGGTGTCCAAATAACGGCCAAAAGAACACAGCAGGGCAAATGTGGGAGGGGCTTGCCCCCTCCCACTTTCGATTGTTTTCCACTTGAGGGTTGACGGTCGTGCGAATGCATAATACTGTATATAAACACAGTGTTTAAGCGCTGATCGACCAACACCGGCAACCTCAGTCCTGCCAGACACTGTGTGCAAGTTAACGGATTAACTTGATGCACAGGCTCGTCTTACCGAGCCATTTTTATTGATAGAGAGGGAACTCATGTCCTACCCAGAAAGCAGACTCACCGGTCTGATCGGTTTCGCCCAAGCGGCAAAAGTGACAGGTGGCTGGTCCGGCCCTGTGGTCAGTATCACCACGCTCGATCAACTCAAGGCCA
>Ga0182008_10000146_pt1 | contig 54759 bp, 48 predicted proteins | sample Sormic07211129_1_FD_120482 | JGI IMG/M metagenome (GOLD analysis project Ga0182008, IMG submission 120482) | Rhizosphere microbial communities from Sorghum bicolor, Mead, Nebraska, USA - 072115-129_1 metaG | ecosystem: Host-associated > Plants > Roots > Rhizosphere | place: USA: Nebraska...
CGCCCGAGAGCAGGGCCGCGACCCGTGTCGCGGGCGACTTGATCGGCAGGTAGACCAGCTCGGTCACCTCGAGCGGGAACTGGCCCCGACCCCAGTACTGCGGGAACTGCTTGAGCACGGTGCGGCTGTCGACCTCGCGCGAGACCAGCGTGTAGGGCCCGGTGCCGTTCTCGTTGCGGGTGGCGAAGTTCTCGGTCTTGCTGGCCACGTCCTGCGCGGTCTCCGACTTGTTGGCCTTGGCCCAGGCCTCGCTGAGGATGAAGATGTTGCTCAGGTTGTTGGGGAAGATCAGGTTCGGGCCCTTGGTCTTGACCCGGACCGTGAGCGCATCGACCTTGGTGATGGTGTCGACCGAGGACAGCAGCGACTTCAGCTGCGAGGTCGGCGCCTGGGCCCGCTTGAGCGAGAACACCACGTCGTCGGCCGTGAGCAGCGAGCCATCGTGGAACTTGACGCCGGGGCGCAGCTTGAATTCCCAGACGCTGGGGTCGGTGGTGAGCGTCCACGCGGTGGCGATGGCGCCCTGCAGCTTGCCGTCGGGCAGCCGGATGATCAGCGGTTCGTAGACCTGGTGCAGCAGGTTGAAGTTGGTGCCGGTGTTCACCGCATGGGGATCGAGCGTGGCCGGGTCGGCGCTGCGCGCCCAGCGCACGGTCTCGGCCTGGGCCACGACGGCCGGCATCAGGCCGGCAGCCAACATCATTGCGAGCAGGGTGTGACGAATCAAGTGAAGCCTCGGTGAACAGGAGAAGTGGAGAAGAAGCCGCTTCTGCGCCCATGGCTGGAACGTGAAGGCATGCCGGGCCGCAGTATTGAAGCAGGCATGTCGCGCGTGAAAGAAGCATTGCGCGCCTGCTCATGCGGAATTCGAGCAAGCCGATCGCATGGGGCCATGCTTGCGTTTGAATTTCGTACAGTCCTGTCCGGCCAGCGCCGAGCGCGCACGCCGTGCGGCGGTGCGAATCCGCCCGGATCGAAAGGACGCCCGATGGAACTCGAACGCTTCGACGAAGGACTGCAGCACCGCCACATCGTGGCCTACGACCCCCTCTATTCCGAGGTCTTTGCCCGGGTGCGCGACGAGGTGCACGCGGCCCTCGCGGGCGTGGAACTGGTGCACATCGGCAGCACGGCCATCGTCGGCCTGCGCGGCAAACCCATGGTCGATGCGGTGGCGATCACCACACGGCCGGACCTGCGCGCCGAGCAGCAGGCCTTCGAGCGCCTGGGCTTCCACCGCCGGCCGGTCTGGGTCGACACCGACGAGAAGCCCTATGTCTGCGCCTCGGTGGTGCTCGCCGGCCGGCGCTTCAATGTCAACGTGCACATCTGCCACCGCGGCGATCCGGTGCACGCGGATTCGCTGGCCTTCATGGCCATCCTGGACCGCCGGCCCGACCTGCGGCGGAAGTACGAAGCCGCCAAGGACCGGGCGCACGCCATCAATCCTGCCGACCCGCAGGTCTACAACCGGGAGAAGGAGGCGGTGATCCGGGAGATCGAGGCGCTGATGGGGCGCCGGTAGCGAGCGAGCGCCCTCACCGCCCGCCGAACACCGGCGCCCGCTTCTGCACGAAGGCCGCCGAGGCCTCCTTGAAATCCTCGGTCATGAGCGCCAGCACCTGGGCGCGGTTCTCGAGCTCGATCGCGGCGTCGAGCCCGCCCGCGTCGAGGTTGGCCCACATGATCTGCTTGGTGTGGCGCGTGGCGTAGGGGCTGTTGCGCAGCACCTGCTCGGCCAGCGCCAACGCCTGCGGCAGCAGATCGGTGGCATCGTCCACCAGCCGCGAGACCAGCCCGATGCGTTCGGCCTCCTCGGCCGGGATCGGCCGGCCGGTCAGCATGACTTCGAAGGCGCGCGAGGCACCGATCAGCCGCGGCAGGTGGTAGCTGATGCCGCACTCGCCGGCCGTGAGGCCGATGCGCACCGCGCCCACATGGAAGGCGGCGGCGCGGCTCGCGATGCGCATGTCCGCGCCGAGCGTGAGCGCGAAGCCCGCGCCCACGGCCACGCCGTTGACGGCCGCGATCACCACCTTGCCCAGCGACCGCAGCCGACGCACCATGCCGGCGAACAGTTCCTGGCCGGTGCAATAGTCGGCCACCGAGGGCGGCCCCGTGAGTTCGGCGCCCGTGGCATCGGTCAGCGGGCTGGCCAGGTCCCAGCCGGCGCAGAAGCCACGGCCCGCGCCGGTGAGCACGAGCACGCGCACGGCGTCGTCCGCGGCCAATCCGTCGAGCGTCGCGCAGAGGCGGCGCACCGTCATCTGGCTCAGCGCGTTGAGGCGCTCGGGGCGGTTCAGCGTGACGACCGCGATGCCTTCGTGCCTGCGGTCGAGCTGGATGTCGTCGGTGGCGCTCATCGCGGGTCCGGGCTCAGCGGCCGGTCCACTGCGGCGCCCGCTTCTCGATGAAGGCGCGCGGGCCTTCGCGGAAGTCCTCGCTGGCCGCCACACGCTGGAAGGCCGCACGGCTCAGCGTGCGCAGCGCGGCCTCGTCGAGCTCGTTCGCCATGCGCGCCACGCGCAGGCTCTCGCGCACGGCCGTGGGCGCGTTGCGCGTGATCTGGGCCGCCAGCGCCAGCGCCGCGTCGCGCAGCGCCGCGGCCGGCACCACCCGGTTGACCCAGCCCAGCTGCTGCGCGCGCTGCGCGTCGAGCTGGCCCGCGGTCAGGATCAGTTCCAGCGCGATGTTGGGCGGGATCGCGCGCGGCAGCCGGTACAGTCCGCCGGCCGCGGCGATCAGGCCGCGCAGCACTTCGGGCAGGCCGAAGGCCGCATGCTCGGCCGCCACCACCAGGTCGCAGGCCAGCGTGAGTTCGGTCCCGCCGGCCAGCGCCTTGCCGTTGACGGCCGCGATCCAGGGTTTGCTGCGCTCGCGGTAGACGAAGCCCGCGAAGCCGCCGCGCTCGGTGCTCAGCGCGCTGCCGCGGCCGGCCGACACTTCCTTGAGGTCGGCGCCGGCGCAGAAGGCGTCCGGGCCCGCGCCGGTCAGCACCACGACCCAGGTGTCCTCGTCGGCCTCGGTCGCGTCGACCGCAGCCTCGAGGCCGGCCGCGACCGCGCCGTTGACGGCGTTGCGGGCCTCGGGCCGGTCGATGGTGACGACCGCGATGTGGCCCGGGAGTTTCTCGACGCGCACCGCGTCGTTCTTTTGTCCTGCGTTCATGCGAGGCTCCAGCGCAGGCTGTCGGTGCCTGCCGTGACGTGGCCGGTGCTGCCCACCGGGGATCGGTCCAGGTCGGTGAGCACCGCCAGCGCCGCTGCATCGTCGGGCTCGACGCGCGCCATCAGCCGTTCGCCGGCCGGCGTGCGCGCGATCACGATGCCGTGCGTGGGCAGGCCGTCGCGGCCGTAGAGGATGGTGAAGGTTTCGAGCGTGGCGCTGCCGCTGTAGCTTTCGACGAAAGGCGGCACTGGGCCGCGCCGCGCATCGGCCGCGGCCTGCACGCTGTAGTCGGCCGGGGGCAGGCCGTTCGGCGGCGGGCTCGAGCCCAGCACCAGCGCATGGTGCTTGGTCACGTACTCGCCCTGGCCGTAGAGCAGCGCGGTCTTGCCCGGCGCGCTGCGCAGCGCGCGCACCAGGCCCGCGGCCGCGTGCGTCATGTAGTCGTTGAGCGGCGCGCCGAAGAAGCTCAGGCCGCCGGTCGAGGTCATCTGCGCCTCGGGCGCCAGGCCCAAGGTGCGGCGCGCCATCTTGGGCACGATGGGGAAGCAGCTGTAGAGCTCGAGCATCTCGAAGGCCGACGCATCGCCGCCCACCTGCGCGAGCACGGTCTCCATCACCAGGTCCTGCGCATGCGAGCGGTGGAACTGGTCGCGCTGCAGGTAGTCGCGCGGCTCGCGTGCCGCGGCACCGTCCCACACGTAGACCCATTTCTCGGGCGCGATGCCCAGCGCACGCGCGTGGCCCACGCTGGTCAGCAGCACGCCCGCGCCCATGTTGACCACCGGGTTGGCCACCATGTGCTTGGTGTAGGGCCAGGCGATCAGCCGGTTGGCGGCGCTCGGCTCGGCCACCGCCTCGGCGCTGAAGCCCTGGCGCAGCCAGGCATGCGGATTCGCCGCGGCCACTTCCGAATAGCGCGACCACAACGCGGCCGATTCCTGCTGCGCCTCGCGCGGGGTCTGGCCCCAGTGCGCCAGCGCCGCGTTCTCGTAGAGCGGGTAGATCGTGATCGGCATCGCGGCCCCGTGCTTCACCGCCACCGGGTGGCACAGGTCGGTGCCGCGCACCAGCTTCACCGTGTCGTCCCTGGGCGTCCAGCCCAGGTCGATGCCGCGCTTGGCCGCGGCGTCGACGGTGTAGCGCGATTCGGCGCCGGTGATGGCCGCGACCCGGCTTTCGCCGCGCGCGATGCGCAGCGCGGCCTCGTGGATGAAGCGCACCGGCGACTCGCCGCCGGCCTCGCCGTACACGCGGCGCGCCGGCAGGTGGCCCAGCCGCTCGCCCAGCAGCGCGGTCGCGTCGGTGTAGGGCCAGGAGTATTCGCAGACGATGTCGAGCGAATCGATGTCGGCCAGCAGCGCGGCGCCGGCGTCCTCTTCGGCCGCGCGCAGCGCGCGGAGCATGAGCTCGATCGGCTCGAGCCCGGCCGCGGGCTCCTTGTTGCGGTGGGTGATCTCACCCACACCCACGATGATCGGGGTGCGGTCGTCGATGGCGGTCATGCGTCGTGTCTCCTGCGCGACCGGGTCCAATGCCGGTCTCTGCGGTCGATCATAGGAAGGGCCCGTGCGCCGGGGCATCGTCGAAAGGGACGATTGCCGCGGCGCCCTGCCCTTCCTAAGGTGCCTGCTCCACCGAGACCCCAGAGGAGACAACCCCCGTGATACAGCCCCCCTTTTTCCGCATGCCCGGCATCGACGTTCCGCTGTTCGCCTTCACGCATCGCCGTGACGTGCCGGGCGCGGTGCGCAGGCAGGGGCGGACCGCATGAAGGCCTTGCAGACGGACCGGCTGGGGCCGCTCGAAGGCCTGACGCTGCGCGAGCTGCCGCGTCCCGAGCCCGCCCCCGGCGAACTGCGCATCCGTGTCGAAGCCAGTGCGATCTCGCACGCCGACCTGCTGCTGGCCCAGGGCCGCTACCAGCTGCAGCCGCCCGTGCCCTACATCCCGGGCAGCGAGTTCGCGGGCACGGTCGAGGCGATCGGCGACGGCACCGCGGGCGACTGGCAACTGGGCGAACGCGTCTGCGGCTCGGCCACGGCCGGCGGCGCCTGGGCCGAGGCCGTGTGCGTGCCGGCCAGTGCGGTGCAGCGCATCGGCGCGGCCGCGCCCTTCACCGAATCGGCCGCGCTGGCCGTGCCCTACAGCACCATGTGGCACGCGCTGGTCGACCGCGGCGCGTTGCGGCCCGGCGAAACCGTGTTCGTGCTCGGCGCCGCGGGCAGCGTCGGCCTGGCCGCGGTACAGCTCGCGCGCGCCTTCGGGGCCCGTGTGATCGCGGGCGGCTCCACGCCCGAGAAACGCGCGCTGGCGCTCGCGGCCGGTGCCGACGCGGCCATCGACACCTCGGCCGCCGACTGGCGCGGCGCACTCAAGGCGATCGCGCCACCGGGCGGCGTGGACCTGGTGGTCGACCCGGTCGGCGGCGCCTTCACCGAGCCCGCCTTCCGCTCGCTGGGCTGGGGCGGGCGCCACCTGGTGCTGGGCTTCGCGGCCGGCGGCATCGCGGCGCTGCCGGCCAACCTGCCGCTGCTCAAGGGCGCTGCGCTGGTGGGCGTGGACATCCGACAGTTCTCGCAGCGTGCGCCGGACCGGGCGGCCGCCAACCTGCGCGGCGTGATGGCGCTGCATGCCCGCGGCGACCTGCGCCCGGCCATCGCGGGTGTGTGGCCGTTGTCGGACCATCGCCAGGCCCTGGCCGCGATGCAGGGCGATGCGCTCGGGCGCGTGGTGCTGCGGCCCTAGACCTGTTGCGCCTCGAGCCGCGCGACCCGCCGCAGGTGCCATGCGGCCGGGCCGAACTGCGATTCGATCAAGGTCGCCCGCCGGAAGTAGTGGCCGATGGCCAGTTCCTCGGTCATGCCCATGCCGCCGTGCAGCTGCACCGCACCCTGCCCCACGGCCCTGCAGGCGCGCGCTACCGCGACCTTGGCCGAGGACACGGCCCGCGCGCGTTCGTCGGCCGTGCCGTCCACCGCCTCGAGCACCGCCTGGGTCAGCGCCTCGGCCTGGGCCAGCGCCATGTGCATGTCGGCCAGCCGGTGCTGCAGCACCTGGAAGCTCGCGATGGCCACGCCGAACTGCTTGCGCTGGCGCACGTAGTCGAGCGTGTCGGCCAGCAGCCGGCGCAGCACGCCCACGGCCTCGGCGCAGACCGCGAGCGTGGCCTCGTCGAGCGCCTGTTCGATCTGCGGCAGCGCCTCGCCCTCGCGGCCCAGCAGGGCCTCGGCCGGCACGCGCACGCGCTCGAGCCGCAACTCGGCCGCGCGCGTGCCGTCGCGCAGCGCGTAGGGCCGCAGCTGCACGCCGGGCGCATCGCGCTCGACCACGATCAGCGACAGGCCCTCGGCGTCGCCCGGCTCGCCGCTGCTGCGGGCCGACACGATCAGGTGCGTGGCCCAGGGCGCCGCGTGCACCACCGCCTTGTGGCCGTCGATCTCGTAGCCTTCGGCATCGCGTACCAGGCGCGTGCGCACCGCGGCACGCTCGTCGCGGCCCTCGGGCTCGGCATGGGCGAAGGCCAGCACCGCGCGCCCCTCGACGGCATCTGCCAGCAGCGCAGCGCTGAACACGCCCGGCTGGCGCTGCAGCAGGCCTGCGCCGATCACGATGCTCGACAAGTAAGGCTCGCCCGCGAGCGCGCCGCCCAGCGTCTGCATCACGGCCAGGTGCACGGCCATGCCGCCGCCGAGGCCACCCTGCGCCTCGGGCAGCGCCGCGCCCAGCAGGCCGAGCTCGCGCGCCAGGCCGGACCAGAAGGCCGGCGGCGCGTCGGTGGCCTCGGCCAGCGAACGCAGCCGTTGGTCGAGGTCGAAGCGCTCGCCGAGGTAGCGCGAGAGGCTGTCGACCAGCATCGCGAGCGTGTGCTCGCGCTCGGCTTGAAGGGTGTCGGTGGTCATGGAGGTCAGCCGCGCAGCAGGTGCGCGGCGATGAGGTTGCGCTGGACTTCGTTGGAACCCGCGTAGATGGACGCGGCGCGGTCATTGAGGTAGGCCGACATCGAGAACACGGCCTCCTCGGGCACGGGCAGCTCGCCCTGCAGGCTGTCGGCCAGCGGCAGGTTCACCGCGGCGTAGCGGCCGGCGATCTCGATGCCCAGTTCGGTCAGCCGCTGGCGCAGTTCGGAACCCAGCACCTTGCCCATCGAGGGCCGGATGCCCGGCGGCTCGCCCTGCACCTGCGCGCGCAGGGCCTGCAGCTCCAGCGCCTCGACCGCATCGATCGCGCAATCGGCCTCGGCCAGGCGCAGCGCCATGTCGCGTGCTTCGTCGGCGTCACTGTGCGGCCACGCCGCGCGCGCCGCCTCGCGCAGGCGCCGCAGCCGGGCGCGCAGCAGCGGCGCCCAGGCGTGGCCGCGCTCGTGCGCGAGCAGGTATTTCGCGATGGCCCAACCTTGGTTCTCCTCGCCCAGCAAAGAGGACACCGGCACGCGCACGTCGTCGAAGAACACCTGGTTGAGCTCGTGGTCGCCCGAGATGCTGACGATGGGGCGCACCGTGATGCCCGGCAGGTCGAGGTCGAAGCACAGGAAGCTGATGCCCTGCTGCGCCTTGCCGCCGCTGGCGGTGCGCACCAGGCAGAACATGCGGTTGGACCAGTGGGCATGGGTGGTCCAGATCTTGGTGCCGTTGATCACGTAGTGCTCGCCGTCGCGCACCGCGCGGCACTGCAGCGACGCGAGGTCGGAGCCCGCCTGCGGCTCGGAGTAGCCCTGGGCCCAGTAGTCGTCGCCATTGCGGATGCCGGGCAGCCAGCGCTGCTTCTGTGCCCCGGTGCCGAAGGCGATGATCACCGGCGCCACCATGCGCGTGCTGTTGGGCGCGAGCGGCGGTGCGTCGGCCTGCGCGAGTTCGCTCGCGAAGATGTAGTGCTGCATCGGCGTCCAGCCGGTGCCGCCATGTTCGACCGGCCAGCTGGGCACGCTCCAGCCGCGCTGCGCGAGGATGCGGTGCCAGCGGATGCCGTCGTCGTAGTCGCTGAAGATGCCGGAACAGCGCCGGCCCGCGGTGCGCAGTTCGGGCGTCAGGGCCTGGTCCAGGAAATCCCGGACCTCCTGCCTGAACCCGGCCTCGGCCGCGTCGAGTTTCCAAGCCATCGCTCGCCTCTTTTTCCACTGGATCGAAGCGATGGAGTGTTCTGCGGCACGGCCGCGCGGACCATCGTCGGAAGCGACGAATGGCGGGGTGCTGGCCTGGGCGACCCTCTGCGGCTCGAGATCGAACGCTGCGGCGGGCACGGCAGGCGCGGACTCCGGGGTCGGGTCAATGGAAAGAATTTGTGTACGCCGCCAAATCAAATGAGAAGCGTTTGCATTTGAGATATGATCGCGGCATCGAAAGAAAAGCCGCTGCAAGCAGCCGCCGCCCTTTTCACCGCTTCAGTTTCATCGTGGGGCGACCCGGGACCCTCAAAAGTCTCCAAGGTCGTTTTTTGCTAGCCATCGGTTCTCCGGCCAGCCATGCATTTTTTCCACGTCAGATCGCACTGCGCGCGATCTCGGGCCGCTTCCCAACAGCACCTTTACCCGACCAAGGCGAGCACCGTGCCTGTCCCTGGGATGATCGGGGCCCCATGATCATTCGACCCCGCCTCCATTGGCTGCGCATGTTGTTTGTCTGGCGCGGCTCCGTGCTGCGCGACATCGCACCGCAGCTGCTCGCCACCACGGCCTTCGCCATCCTCGTCACCGTGCTCCACGGGCGCCTGTTCCAGTGGAAGATCCCGCTGACCTTCGTGCCCTTCTCGCTGATCGGCCTGACCCTGGCCATCTTCCTGGGTTTTCGCAACGGCACCAGCTACGCGCGCTACTGGGAGGCGCGCACGCTCTGGGGCAGCGTGCTCAACAACACCCGCACCCTGCTGCGCCAGGCGCTCACGCTGGCCGACGCGCCGGCTGAAGTGCGGCCCCTGGCCGCGCGGCTGATCGCCTTCGTGCATGCGCTGCGCCACCAGCTGCGCCGCACCGATCCCGCGGCCGATTTCGAGCGCCTGCTGACCGCCGAAGACCGCGCGCGGCTGCAGCCGGTGCTGTACAAGCCCTCGATGCTGCTGCTGATGGCCGGCGAATGGCTGCGCGACCGGCGGCAGGCGGGCCAGATCGCCCCTGCCATCGTGCCGGCCATGGACGCACCGCTGAGCCACCTCAACGAGGCGCTGGGCGGCTGCGAGCGCATCGCGAGCACGCCGATCCCCTTCACCTACTCGGTGATCATCCACCGCACGATCTACCTCTACTGCGTGCTGCTGCCCTTCGGCCTGGTGGATTCGATCGGGCCGACCACGCCGGTGATCGTGGCCTTCATCGCCTACACCTTCTTCGCGCTCGAGGCCCTGGGCGCGGAGATCGAGGAGCCCTTCGGCACCGCCGCCAACGACCTCGCGCTGGATGCGATGTCGGCCGGCATCGAGTCGACGCTGCGCGAGATGATGGGCGAGCCCCAGCAGCCGCCGACGCTGGCGCCCGGCGTGTTCGTCCTCACCTGAGCCCGCTTCAGGCCGCGCGTGGCGTGAACTTCAGCGACAGGCCGTTCATGCAGTAGCGCAGGCCGGTCGGCTTCGGGCCGTCGGGGAACACGTGGCCGAAGTGGCTGCCGCAGCGCCGGCAGTGCACCTCTGTGCGCACCATACCGAACGTCTTGTCCACGTGCTCGCCGACCGCGTCGGGCAAGGGTTGCCAGAAGCTGGGCCAGCCGGTCCGGCTGTCGAACTTGGTCTTGGAGGAGAAGGCGTCGAGCCCGCAGCCCGCACAGGCGAAGAGGCCCTCGCGGTGTTCGTTGTTCAGCGGGCTGGTGTACGGCCGCTCGGTGCCCTCCTCGCGCATGACCTCGTACTGCTGCGGCGTCAGCAGCTTGCGCCATTCGGCCTCGGTGCGGGTCAGCTCGAAGCTGGCGGCCGTGGCGGCCAGCGCGGGCCGCGGGCTCCAGCCCAGCGCAGAGGCGATGGCCCATGCGAGCGTGGCGCCGCCTGCGAGGAGTGCCGGACGTCTTCCTTGGGGGGTCATGGGAAATCCTTCAAAAAGTTCGAACGCTGTACCTGGGAACGGTCCGCGGCATCGCGTCCGACGATGAGTTCGGTCCGGGGCGCCCGCCGGTTACAGCCACGCGCCACGGATTTCGTGGGCCCGCGCGTAACCGAAGGCGCCCGCCGAACGAAATGAAGGACACGGATCCACCGTTCGACGCCCCACCGCCCCTGAAGGAAGACCTCAGATGAACACGCCATCGACCCTTGCCCCCAAGTTCCCGCGCCGCATGGCGCTCGGCGCCGTGGCGCTGCTGGCCGCCGCGGCCGCCTTCAAGATCGCGCCCTCGCTCGCGGCGGAGAAGGCGGTCGTCATTCCGGCGCCCGCCGACGACCCCGCCACGGCCGCGGCCACCGAGACCGCGGTGCTCGCGGGCGGCTGCTTCTGGGGCGTGCAGGGCGTATTCCAGCACGTCAAGGGCGTGACCAACGCGGTCTCGGGCTACGCCGGCGGCGACGAGAAGACCGCCCGCTACGAGACGGTGGGCTCGGGCCGTACCGGCCATGCCGAGGCGGTCGCGATCACCTACGACCCGAAGCAGATCAGCTACGGCCGCATCCTGCAGATCTACTTCTCGGTGGCCCACAACCCCACCGAACTCAACCGCCAGGGCCCCGACCGGGGCACGCAGTACCGCTCGACGGTGTTCGCGCAGAACGATGAGCAGGCCCGCGTCGCCAAGGCCTACATCGAGCAGCTCGGCAAGGCCGGCAGCTTCGGCGCGCCGATCGCCACCACCATCGAGCTGCAGAAGCGCTTCTTCCCGGCCGAGGCCTACCACCAGGATTACCTGACGCTGAACCCGAACCAGCCCTACATCGTGATCAACGACCTGCCCAAGGTCGCCAACCTCCAGAAGGTGTTCCCCGAGCGCTACCGCGCCGACCCGGTGCTGGTGGGCAAGCGCGTGTCCGGCTGACGCCATGGCCGGCAGAATGCGTCTTCGTCCATTCTTCTGGAGTCACCCATGAAAATCAGCGCCCGCAACGTTCTGCCCGGCAAGGTCGTCAAGATCGTGCGCGGCCCGGTCACGACCGAGGTCACGCTCGAGATCGCGTCGGGCGTGCAGATCGTCTCGACGATCACCTCGACCTCGGCCGATTCGCTGGGCCTGGTCGAAGGCGGCCCGGCCTACGGCCTGATCAAGGCCTCGAGCGTGATGATCGGGGTGGACTGAGCGTCTCGCACGACAGAGGGCCGGCAGGTCCCCGACCTGCCGGCCCTCGTCATGCCTCGCTTCAGCGCGCCGCCTGCGCCTCGGCCTGCAGCAGCGTGTCCTCTTCATCGCTGAAGAGCCGCGAGCGCGTGAGGAAGCGCAGCCCCTCGGGGCCTTCCAGCGAGAACATCCCGCCGCGCCCCGGCACCACGTCGATGATCAGCTGCGTGTGCTGCCAGTACGCGAACTGCGGCCCGCTGATGTAGAAGGGCGCGCCGTGGATCTCGCCCAGCAGCTTGTCGTGGTCGCCGATCAGGAACTCCCCCTGCGGGTAGCACATGGGCGCGCTGCCGTCGCAGCAGCCGCCCGACTGGTGGAACATCACGGGCCCGTGCCTGGCCCGCACCACGTCGATCAGCGCCTCGGCGGCCGGCGTGCAGATGACGCGGCGCAGGTCCATGCTCAGAAGAACCCCATCGGCGATTCGTCGTAGCTCACCAGCAGGTTCTTGGTCTGCTGGTAGTGGTCGAGCATCATCTTGTGGTTCTCGCGGCCGATGCCCGAGGCCTTGTAGCCGCCGAAGGCCGCATGCGCCGGGTAGTGGTGGTAGCAGTTGGTCCACACCCGGCCGGCCTGGATGCCGCGGCCCATGCGGAAGGCCCGGTTCGCGTCGCGGCTCCAGACGCCGGCGCCCAGCCCGTAGAGCGTGTCGTTGGCGATCTCCAGCGCCTCTTCCTCGGTCTTGAAGGTGGTCACCGACACCACCGGCCCGAAGATCTCCTCCTGGAAGATGCGCATCTTGTTGTGGCCCGCGAAGATGGTCGGCTTGACGTAGTAGCCGCCTTCCAGTTCACCGGTGAGCCGGCGGCGATCGCCACCGGTCAGCACCTTGGCGCCCTCCTGCTTGCCGATGTCGAGGTACGACAGGATCTTCTCCAGCTGCTCGTTGGAGGCCTGCGCGCCGATCATGGTGCTCATCTCGAGCGGGCTGCCCTGCTTGATGGCTTCCACGCGCTTGACGGCCTTCTCCATGAAGCGCTCGTAGATCGACTCCTGCACCAGCGCCCGGCTCGGGCAGGTGCAGACCTCGCCCTGGTTGAGCGCGAACATCGCGAAGCCTTCCAGCGCCTTGTCGAGGAAGCTGTCGTCCTTGGCCGCCACGTCCTCGAAGAAGATGTTGGGCGACTTGCCGCCCAGCTCCAGCGTCACGGGAATGATGTTCTGGCTCGCGTACTGCATGATCAGCCGGCCGGTGGTGGTCTCGCCGGTGAACGCGATCTTGGCGATGCGGTTGCTCGACGCCAGCGGCTTGCCGGCTTCGAGCCCGAAGCCGTTGACCACGTTGAGCACGCCCGGCGGCAGCAGGTCGGCGATGAGCTCGACCAGCACCAGGATCGACGCCGGCGTCTGCTCGGCCGGCTTGAGCACCACGCAGTTGCCCGCGGCCAGCGCCGGCGCCAGCTTCCACACCGCCATCAGGATCGGGAAGTTCCAGGGAATGATCTGGCCCACCACGCCCAGCGGCTCGTGGAAATGGTAGGCGTAGGTCTTGCTGTCGATCTCGCTGATGCCGCCTTCCTGCGCCCGGATGCACGAGGCGAAGTAGCGGAAGTGGTCGACCGCCAGCGGCATGTCGGCCAGCGTGGTCTCGCGGATCGGCTTGCCGTTGTCCCAGGTCTCGGCCATCGCGAGCATGGGCAGGTTCTCCTCCATGCGCTGCGCGATCCTGTGCAGGATGTTCGAGCGCTCGGTGGGCGAGGTCTTCCCCCAGGCGGCCTTGGCCGCATGCGCGGCGTCGAGGGCGCGCTCGACGTCCTCCGCGGTGGAGCGCGCGACCTCGCAGAACACCTTGCCGGTCACCGGCGTGATGTTCTCGAAGTACTGGCCCTTGGCCGGTGCGACCCATTGCCCGCCGATGAAGTTGTCGTAGCGCTTGCGGAACGGCACCGCGGTGCCGAATTTGCCGGGTTCCAGCATGTCCATGTGTGTGTCTCCAGATCAGTGGTTGCGTGTTGCCGCGCCGTCGCGGTGATCCATCGCTTGCAAAGCCCGTACCGCGTGATCTAGGGACTATCCCTAGCGTGCCGCCGCGCCACGCACAGGCGCCCCTCTCCTCTCGCGCAGCGCACGATGACGCATGATCCGCGGGGGCAAGCGCATTGCCTCGCGTCGCGAACTGCGACATAGTCGAACGAACATGTCGCATCGCGCGACAGGCGGCGACAAAGGAGACACCATGTCGGATGCAACGGGGCTGGTCCAGCGGACCGAGCGGGCCCGCGAGCTGTTCTTCAACCAGGGCCATGTGCCCGGCGACGGGCTGGCGCCCCACATCTCGCGCTCCTGGACCCGATCGCGCGGCGCCGGCGTCTGGGCCATGGAGGCCACGCCGCTGGGCGCCGCCGAGCTGGCCGAGCGCAAGGAGGCGTCGCGCCTGCTGCTGGAGAGCGCGCAGCCCGAGCTCGACGCGCTGGCCGAGCATGCGATCGGCCACGGCTGCGTGGTGATCGTCACCGACGCGGCCGGCGTGATCCTCGACGAGATCGGCAGCCCCGACTTCCTGCCCAAGGCCCAGCGCGTGGCGCTGCTGCCGGGCGTGGACTGGTCCGAGCAGCGCTGCGGCACCAACGCCATCGGCACCGTGCTGGTCGAGCGCCAGCCGCTGGCGGTGCTGGGCGGCGAGCATTTCCTCTCGGGCCACGGCGGGCTCGGCTGCGCCGCCTCGCCGATCTTCACCGGCCGCGGCGAGATCGCGGGCGTGCTCGACATCTCGGGCGACGCGATCCGCATCGACGGCCACACGCTGGGCCTGGTGCGCATGGCCTCGCAGCAGATCGAGCACCGGATGATGCTGGCGCGCGCGGCCGGCGACACGGTGCGCTTCCACGCCAACGCCGCGGTGCTGGGCAGTTCGCGCGAGGGCCTGCTCACGGTCGAGGACGGCCGCGTGGTGGCCGCCAACCGGATCGCGCTGGGCCTGCTGGGCCTGTCGTGGCGCGCGGTGCTCGACCAGCCGGTCGAACAGCTGCTGGGCCGGCGCTGGCACGGCGCGGGCGGCGGCACCGCGGCCCTGACGCTGCCCGGCGGGCAACGCATCGTGCTGAGCCGCCAGGCCCGGCCCAACCGCCCCGCGAGGCCGGCGTCCTCACCGCCGCCCGCGGCGGCCGAGGCCCCCGAAGACGCCGCCGTGGCGCGCGCCTTGCAGCAGGCGGTCAAGGTCATCGATGCGGGCGTGGCCGTGCTGGTCACGGGCGAGACCGGCGCGGGCAAGGAGGTGTTCGCCCGCCGCCTGCATGCGGCGAGCCGGCGCCGCGCGGGCCCGCTGGTGGTGGTGAACGGCGCCGCCCTGCCCGACAGCCTGATCGAGGCCGAGCTCTTCGGCTACGACGAGGGCGCCTTCACCGGCGCGCGCCGCCAGGGCACGGTCGGGCGCATCCGCGAGGCCCATGGCGGCACGCTGATGCTCGACGAGATCGGCGACATGCCGCTCCTGCTGCAGACCCGGCTGCTGCGCGTGCTGGAAGACAAGACCGTGGTGCCGCTGGGCGGCGGACGCGCCACGCCGGTCGACTTCCAGCTGGTCTGCGCCACCCATTGCGACCTGGCCGCGCTCGCGGCCTCGGGCCGCTTCCGCGCCGACCTGATGTTCCGCGTCAACGGCTACGAGGCGCGGCTGCCCAGCCTGCGCGAGCGCGGCGACCGGCCCGCGCTGATCCGCCGGCTGTTCGCCGAAACCGGCGGCGATGCGAAGCGGCTCACGCTGGCCGACGAGGCGCTGGCGGCGCTGTGCGCCTTCCCCTGGCCCGGCAACGTGCGCGAACTGCTGGCCGTGCTGCGCACGCTGACCGCGCTCGCCGACCCGGACACCGAGATCGGCATCGATATGCTGCCGGCGCGCATCGGCGAGGCCACCACCGGGGCAACGGCGCTCCTGCCGGAGCATGACGAAGTGCAATCGCAGCCCCCGCCCCTGGCCGACCTGACGCAGCAGCAGATCCGCGCGGCGCTGCACGCGGCCGGCGGCAATGTCGCGCAGGCGGCGGCGCGGCTGGGCCTGCACCGCAGCACCCTCTACCGCCATCTGCGCCGGCAGCAGGATGGGCGCTGAGCGCCCGGATTCTCAGTTGCCCGCGCGCGAGGCCACGCTGTCGCGCACCACGAGGTTCGCGCCGACCAGGATCTTCACCGCGGGCTGGCCCTCGGGCGCGCGGATCTGCTCGTCGAGCACGGTGATCGCGAGGTTGCCGATCTTGCGCTTGGACACGTCGATGGTGGTGAGCGGCGGGTCCATCGTGGCGCTCATCGGCAGGTTGTCGAAGCCGACCAGCGACAGGTCCTGCGGGATCCGGATGTTGAATTCGCGCAGCGCCTTGATGCAGCCGTAGGTGATGATGTCGTTGGTGCAGACATAGCACTCGGGCACCGCGAAGCCGCCCTTGAGCTTGGCCAGCATGTCCTGGTAGGCGCCGTCGTAGGTCGAGTCCACCGTCACGATGTCGCGCGGGCTGAAGCCCAGGCCCAGGCGCTTCATGCCGTCGACGAAGGCATCGCGCCGCATCCGGAAATTCGCCGTCTGCACATTGCTCGCGATGAAGCCGATGTGCCGAAAGCCTCGCTCGGCCAGGTGCGACAGCACCTTGTAGACCGCGTCGCCGTTGTTCATGTTGACGAAGTTGCACTCCAGCACGTCGTGGAAGGTGTCGATCACCACCAGCGGAATGCCGCAGCCCTGGAACAGCAGGATGTCCGCTTCGGTGAGCTCGGTGCCCAGCACCACCACGCCGGCCAGCGCGGTGTCGGCCAGCGAGGCCACGATGTCCTCGACCGGCTGGCCCTCGTGGCTCACCACTTCCAGCTTGTAGCCGTACTCGCTGGCCTGCAGCGACATGCCGTCGATGTAGTCGGAGATGAAGGTGTTGTGGTCGCGGTTCACCGTGTGGCCGTGCTTCGCGATCTTGAGGAAGCGCAAGGTGCCCACGCGGGCCGGCTTGGCGCCCTTCGCGCCCTTGGGCGGGCGCGGCGTGTAGTTGAGCGTCGACGCGGCGGCCAGCACGCGCGCGCGCGTCTCCTCGGAAATGCCGCCCTTGCCGTTCATGACGAGGGAGACGGTGGCGGCGGAGACCTCCGCGATGCGGGCGATGTCCTTGACTGTGGACGACATGGGATCGTGGCCTTGGCTGGGTCCGATGCGTGGTGCGCCATCGGAAGTGAACGTTTAGTAAATTTTAGAGCAGATTCTCGGAAACAACTGCGTACAAGCATCAGGGTATGCACTCTAGAAAGACCGAAATTCGCGGCGTAGAGCCGCCATTCCGCAAGCCATGCATACGGGTTTATCCTAGGAATTTCAGCTTCCGGCGCGAAATTCAGTTCACTAAAATTCGACAAGATTTTTACTGAACTAGAAGATGAAGCGCGATCCTCAGCTGCTGTTCCTGCTGGCCATCAACGTGGCGGTGCTGATCGGTGGCGCCGCCATGTCGCGCGGCGCCTTCGTCGATCCGTACAACCTGCAGTCGATGGCCGGCCAACTGCCCGAACTCGGCCTGCTCGCCATCGGCGTGATGCTGGCCATGAGCGCAGGCAACGGCGGCATCGACCTCTCGGGCATCGCACTCGCCAACCTCGCGGGCGTCTGCTCCGCCATGCTGGTGTCGGCCTACGTCTCGGCCGACGACTCGCCCATGCTCTTCACCGTGGCTTTCGCCGCGGCGGCGATTATCGTTGGGCTCCTCGGCGGCCTGTTCAACGGCCTGCTGATCGCCAAGCTCGGCCTCACACCCATCCTGTGCACGCTGGGCACGCAGCTGCTGTTCACCGGCCTGGCGGTGGCGCTGTCGGGCGGCCCCTCGGTGCGCGTGGGCAGCGCCGACCCGCTGATGGAAATCGGCAGCGGCCTGCTGCTGGGCGTGCCGATCTCCTTCCTGATCTTCTGCGCGATCACGCTGCTGATCGGCGCCACGCTCAAGTTCAGCCCCTTCGGCATCCGGCTGTTCCTCATGGGCACCAACCCCAAGGCCGCGCGCTACGCGGGCTTCGCGCAGACCCGGCTGCTGCTCACCACCTACGGCCTGGCCGGCACGCTGGCCGGCGTGGCGGGCGTGCTGATCGCCTCGCGCAACGTGAACGTGAAGTGGGACTACGGCCAGTCCTACCTGCTGATCGCGATCCTGATCACGGTGATGGCCGGCGTGAAGCCCGAAGGCGGCTACGGCCGCATGACCTGCCTGTTCCTGTCGGCGACCGCGCTGCAGCTGCTCTCCAGCATGCTGAATTTCGCCGACCTCTCCAACTTCTTCCGCGACTGCGCCTGGGGCCTGCTGCTGCTCGTCTTCCTGGCCATCGGTCGCTACGACATCGGCAGCCTGTTCCGGCTGCCGGGTCGCGCCGGCACCTCGTCGTCGCAGCTCCCTCCTGCGCCGAAGCATCCGTCCTGAGGGCTTTCCTTTTTCCCTTTTCCACTGGAGACAGACAACATGAAGATCACCTGCGTCAAGACATCGTTGATCGGTGCCGCCCTCCTCGCCAGCGTCGGCGTGCTCAATGCACAGGACAAGCCGGTCATCGCGACCGTCGTGAAGATCGCCGGCATCCCATGGTTCAACCGCATGGACGTCGGCGTGAAGGAATTCGCCGCCAACACGCCCAGCGTGGTGGCCAGCCAGAGCGGCCCCGCGACCTCCGATGCGGCGCAGCAGCTGAAGATCATCGACGACCTGGTGGCGCGCAAGGTGAACGCGTTGGCCGTGGTGCCGATGGACCCGGCGGTGATCGAGGGCGTGCTCAAGCGCGCGATGGACCGCGGCATCGTCGTCGTGACGCACGAGGCCGACAACCAGAAGAACACCAACGCCAACATCGAGGCCTTCGACAACGCCGCCTACGGCACCGCCTTGAACGAGAAGCTCGCCGCCTGCATGGGCCAGAAGGGCAAGTGGACCTCCTTCGTCGGCTCGCTGGGCAGCCGCACCCACCTGCAATGGGTCGATGCCGGCGCGCAGAACGCCAAGAAGTACGCGGGCATGACGCTGGTCGACGCGAAGAACGAGTCCTTCGACGACGCCAACAAGACCTACGAGAAGGCCAAGGAAATCCTGCGCAAACACCCCGACCTCAAGGGCTTCCAGAGCTCGGCCGGCAACGACGTGCTGGGCATCGGCCGCGCGATCGAGGAAGCCGGCCTGCAGGGCAAGGTCTGCCTGGTCGGCACCGGCCTGCCCAACCCCTCGGCCAAGCTGCTCGAGTCGGGCGCCATCAGCGCGATCGGCTTCTGGGACCCGAAGGACGCCGGCATCGCGATGAACAAGGCCGCGATGCTGCTGCTCGAGAAGAAGCCGCTGACCGACGGCATCGACCTGGGCGTCAAGGGCTACGAGAAGGTGCGCGTCACCAAGGGTCCGGGCAAGGGCCTGCTGCTGACCGGCAACGCCATGGTGATCGTCGACAAGGCCACCTACAAGCCCTACATGTTCTGACCTGAAGCCTGAACAGGGGCCCGGCCGGGCCCCTGTGCCGCGCTTTCCGCTTCTCTTCACGCACCCGCCCCGAGGTTCCCGCATGCCTGCCGTCCAGAACCGGCCCGACGCCCCCAGCGCGCGCGGGTCGACGCCCGCCCCCGCCTTCCTGGAAGTCCGCGGCATCCACAAGCGCTTCGGCGGCGTGCACGCGCTGCGTGGCGTCGCCTTCTCGATCGAGCGCGGCGAGATCTACCACCTGCTCGGCGAGAACGGCTGCGGCAAGAGCACGATCATCAAGATCATCTCCGGCGCCCAGCCGCCCGACGAGGGCACGATCCGGCTCGAGGGCGTCGACCACGCCGCGCTCACGCCGATCACCTCACTGGCCGCCGGCATCGAGACGGTCTACCAGGACCTCTCCCTGATTCCCAACCTGACGGTGGCCGAGAACGTCGCCCTGTCCGAACAACTGGTGCGCGCCAACGGCCGCCTCGCGCGCCGGCTCGACCCTGCCGCGCTGCACGCGACCGCGCGCCGCGCGCTGCAGGCGGTCGACCTGCCGAGCACCGACGCCTTCCTCGACACCGTGGTGGCCGACCTGCCGCTGGCGGTGCGCCAGCTGGTGGCCATCGCGCGCGCCATCGCCACCCAGGCCAAGCTGGTCATCATGGACGAGCCCACCACCTCGCTGACGCGGCGCGAGGTCGACAACCTGGTGCGCGTGGTCGCGGGCCTGCAGCGCGACCACGTGGCCGTGCTGTTCGTCACCCACAAGCTCGACGAGTGCTATCGCATCGGCGGCCAGGCCATCGTCTTCCGCGACGGCCAGTGCGTGGCGCAGGGCCCGATCCGCGACTACAGCAAGACCGACCTGAGCCAGCTCATGACCGGCAAGACCATCGACGGCAGCCGCTACCGCACCGGCCGGCCGACCGACACCGAACTGCTGCGCCTCGAGGGCTTCGGCCGCGGCGAGCAGTTCCGCGGCGTCGACCTGTCGCTGGCGCGCGGCGAGGTGCTGGGCATCACCGGCCTGATGGACTCGGGCCGCAACGAGCTGGGCCTGGCGATCGCGGGCGTGCTCGCGGCCACCGCCGGCACCATGCGGCTCGACGGCCAGACGGTACACCTCGCGCAGCCCTCCGACGCCATCGACCATGGCATCGGCTACGTGCCCGAGGACCGGCTGGCCGAAGGCCTGTTCCTCGACAAGCCCATCCTCTCGAACATGGTGGCGCTGGTGCTCGACCGGCTGCGCAGCCGCCTGGGCCTGCTCGACCAGCGCAAGGCGCGCGGCATCGCGCAGGGCCTGGTCGACGAGCTGCGCATCGCCACGCCGAACGTCGACCTGCCGGTGCAGTCGCTGTCGGGCGGCAACCAGCAGCGCGTGCTGATCGGCCGCTGGCTCACGATCGCGCCGCGCCTCTTGGTGCTGCACGGCCCGACCGTCGGCGTCGACATCGGCTCGAAGGACACCATCTACCGCGCGATCCAGGCGCTGGCCGAGAAGGGCATGGCGCTGATCGTGATCAGCGACGACCTGCCCGAACTGCTGCAGAACTGCGACCGCATCCTGGTCATGCGCCACGGCGAGGTCGCCGCCAGCTTCGACGCCGCGAGTGCGCGCGAGGAAGCGCTCTACGACGCCATGACCGCCAGCGGCGCGCCCGCGGCATCGCACAAGACCCCCGAGGAGACTTTGTCTTGAACGCCCCCAGCACCGTCGTGCCCGCCCCCACCGCCACCGCGCCCGACCTGTCCCGGGGCGACCGGCTCAAGCGCCGCCTCGAGCGCCGGCCCGAGCTGTTCACGCTGTTCCTGCTGGTCTGCCTCTGCGCCGTGGTCGGCGCCATCAACCCCAGCTTCTTCCAGGCCTCGTCGCTGTTCGACATCGCGCGCTCCAGCGTGGTGATCGGCTTGTTCGCGCTGGGCGTGTTCGTGATCCTGGCCGCGGGCGGCATCGACGTGTCCTTCACCGCCATCGCCGCGCTGTCGATGTACTCGGTGACGCAGCTCATCGTCACCTACTTCCCCGGCGCGCCGCTGGTGCTGGTGTTCCTCGCGGCCGCGCTGGGCGGCGGGCTGCTGGGGCTGATCAACGGCTTCCTGGTGCACGCGCTGCGCGCGCCCTCGCTGATCGTGACCATCGGCACGCAGTACCTGTTCCGCGGCTTCCTGCTGACCTTCATCGGCACGGTCTGGGTCACCTCGCTGCCCGAGCAGATGGACAGCTTCGGCAAGCTCGCGCTGATCGAGCGCAGCACCGACGGCGCGCGCGCCGTGCTGCCGGTGTTCTTCCTCGCGCTGCCGATCGTGGCCGGCCTGACCTGGTGGATCCTCAACAAGACGCTGATGGGCCGCGCGATCTTCGCCACCGGCGGCAGCCGCGCCGTGGCCGAGCGCCTGGGCTACAACCTGCGCGCCGTGCACCTGTTCATCTTCGCCTACACCGGCGCGCTGGCCGGCCTGGCCGGGATCATCCACGTCTGCAGCAATCGGCTGGCCAACCCCTTCGACCTGGTCGGCATGGAGATCGACGTGATCGCGGCCGTGGTGCTGGGCGGCGCGCGCATCACCGGCGGCACCGGCACGGTCACCGGCACGCTGCTGGGCGTGTTCCTGGTCGTGGCCATCAACAACGTGCTGATCATGACCGGCATCCCCAGCACCTGGCAGCGCGTCGTGGTCGGCGCCTTCATCCTGGTCGCGGGCGCCTTCTTCGCGATCCGCCGCCGCTGACCCTCCCTTCGCACCCGCACCCCCTCAAGGAGAAACACACATGAAGAAATTCCTCAACCAGGCCGAGGACTTCGTCGACGAGATGCTCGACGGCATCTACGCCGCGCACCCGAAGCAGGTCGGCTTCGTGGCCAACGACCGCCGCTGCCTGGTCGCGACCACGCCCCGCGCGCAGGGCAAGGTCGGCCTGGCCACCGGCGGGGGCTCGGGCCACCTGCCGCTGTTCCTGGGCTACGTGGGCGCCGGCCTGCTCGACGGCGCGGCCGTGGGCGGCGTGTTCCAGTCGCCCAGCGCCGACCAGATGTTCGAGGTCACCAAGGCCATCGACCAGGGCGCGGGCGTGCTCTACATCTACGGGAACTACACCGGCGACATCCTGAACTTCGACATGGCGACCGAGATGGCGGAGATCGAGGACATCCGCGTGCTGTCGGTGGTGGGCAACGACGATGCCGCTTCGTCCGTGGTGGGCGAGGAACACAAGCGCCGCGGCGTCGCGGGCATCTTCTTCGTCTACAAGGCCGCGGGCGCGGCCGCCGCCGAGGGCATGTCGCTGGACGAGGTCAAGCGCGTGGCCGAGAAGGCCAAGGCCCAGACCCGCACCATGGGCGTGGCGCTGAGCCCCTGCATCGTGCCCGAAGTCGGCCACGCGACCTTCTCGCTGGGCGAGGACGAGATGGAGATCGGCATGGGCATCCACGGCGAACCCGGCATCCGCCGCGGCCCGCTGCAATCGGCCGACCAGGTGGTCGAGGAGATGATGCGCCCGCTGCTGGCCGAACTCTCGCTGGCCAGCGGCGACGAGGTCACGGTGCTGGTGAACGGCCTGGGCGCGACGCCGCAGGAAGAGCTCTACATCCTGTTCCGCAAGGTCTCGCAGATCCTGAAGGAACGCGGCGTCTCGGTGTTCCACGCCTATGTCGGCGAATTCGCGACCGCGATGGAAATGGCCGGCGCCTCGATCTCGCTGTTGCGCATGGACGAGGAGCTCAAGCGCCTGGTCGCCGCGCCCGCGTCCTCGCCCTTCTTCGTCCAGCAACAGCTCTGAAACCCACCATGGACTCCATCGCAAAGAACGACCTCGCGGGCCTCTTCGAGCGCCTGAGCGAGACCTTCACCGCGCAACGCAGCTTCCTGATCGAACTCGACGGCAAGGTCGGCGACAGCGACCTGGGCATCACGATGAACAAGGGCTTCAACGCCGCCTGGGAATCGGTCAAGGCCAACACCACCGACCCGATCGGCAAGACCCTGCAGCTCGCGGGCATGGCCATCGCGAAGGCGGCCCCCTCGACCATGGGCACGCTGACCGCCACGGGCTTCATGCGCGGCGGCAAGGCGGTGGGCGATGCGCCGAGCATCGGCACCGCCGAGATCGCGGCCTTCTGGACGGCGTACCACGACGGCGTGGCCGAGCGCGGCAAGGCCAAGCGCGGCGACAAGACGCTGCTCGACGTGCTCGACCCGATCGCGACCTCGCTGCGCGCCTCGGCCGCCGCGGGATTGGCTCTCGCGCCGGCGCTCGATGCCGCGGCCCAGGCGGCCGCCGCCGGCCTGGAAGCCACCCGGACCATGGTGGCCCAGCACGGCAAGGCCGCCTGCTTCCCCGAGAAGTCGCTGGGCCTGCAGGACGCGGGCGCCACGGTCGGCGTCCTGATCATCGACACCCTGCGCGCCTTCGCGGCCGCACCTCAAGGAAGCTCCTCATGAAGATCGCCATCATCGGCACCGGCGTCATGGGCACGGGCGTCGGCCTGACCCTGCTCGCCAAGGGCCACGAGGTGCGCTGCCACAACCGCAGCGAAACCAACGCACAGGAACTCGTGCAGGCCGGCGCCACCTGGTGCGCGACCCCCGGCGAAGCGGCCGAAGGCGCGACGCACGTGATCATCCTGGTGTGGAACGAGGCCGGCCTGCGCCAGATGCTCGACGGCTCCAACGGCCTGCTGGCCCATGCGCGCCAAGGCCAGGTCTTCATCGACATGAGCACCCAGCTGCCGACCACCGCGCGCGAGGTGGCGCAGGCCTTCGCGGCCCAGGACGCGCTGTTCGTCGACGCACCGGTGCACGGCAGCAAGGCCGAGGCACATTCGGGCGGCCTCTGGATCATGGCCGGCGCGGACCAAGCCGGCTGGGCCGCCGCGCTGCCGCTGCTGCAGGCCATCGGCGCCACGGTGCACCACATGGGCCCGGTGGGCGCGGGCTGCGCGGCCAAGCTCAGCGGCAACCACCTGGTGTCCTCGGTGCTGGCCGCGCTGGCCGAATCGCTGGCGATGGCGCGCAAGTCGGGGCTCGATTGCCACCAGCTGATCACGCTGTGGGGCGAATCGGACTTCCGCTCGCCCATCATCGAAGGCGCCGGTCGCTCGATGATCGACGGCGACTTCGGCGTGTCCTTCCACCTGCGCACCATGGTCAAAGACACCGAGCTGATCCGCAACCACTCCGAGGCCATCGGCGTGCCGGTGCTGCTCTCGAACACGGTGCACGAGCTCAACAAGGTGGCGCAGAACCTGGGCTGGGGCGAACTCAACGCCACCGCCATCTTCAAGCTGTTCGAGCTCATGGCCGGCAACGCACCGGCCCAGCCCGCCCACTGAGACCCGAGGCGCGACACGGCATGAAGGACCTCCTGCTCGGCATCGACGTCGGCACCTACAGCAGCAAGGCGGCCCTCACCGACCTCGCGGGCCGGGTGCTGCAGACCGCGGTGATCGCGCACGGCATCTCGCTGCCCGCGCCCGGCCACGTCGAGCAGGACGCCGACGGCGTCTGGTGGCACGACGTCTGCGCGCTCGCCCGCGAGCTCCTTGCGCGCCCGGGCGTGGAGGCGGGGCGCATCGCCGCGATGGCGGTGAGCGCGATCGGCCCCTGCCTGCTGCCGCTCGACGCGCGGATGCAGCCGCTGCGTCCCGGCATCCTCTACGGCGTCGACACGCGCGCCACGCAACAGATCGCCGAGCTGGAGGCAGAGATCGGCACCGAGGCGATCGCCGCCTTCTCGCTGATGCAGCTCAGCAGCCAGGCCATCGGCCCGAAGATCCGCTGGCTGCGCCAGCAGGAACCCGACATCTGGCAACGCACCGTCAAACTGACCTCGGCCACTTCCTACCTGGTCTACCGCCTGACCGGGCGCCTGTGCATGGACCGGCATTCGGCCAGCCATTTCATGCCGCTCTACAACCCCGCGACGGGCGACTGGGATGCGCGCCACGCGGCAGGCGTCTGCCCCATCGGCATGCTGCCCGAGCTGGGCTGGGCCGAGGACCTGGCCGGCAGCGTCGGCGCCGAAGCCGCGCAGGCCACCGGCCTGGCCGCGGGCACGCCGGTCGCGTTCGGCACCATCGATGCGCTGAGCGAAGCCATCAGCGTGGGCGCGGTGCGGCCCGGCGACCTGATGCTGATGCACGGCAGCACCACCTTCTTCGTGCTCACGCAGGACCGCCCCACGCCCGACCCGCGCGTCTGGACCGTGGCCGGCGCCACGCCCGGCAGCTACGCGCTGGCCGCGGGCATGAGCACCACCGGCAGCCTCACGCGCTGGTTCAAGGACGAGCTCTCGCCGCAGAGCGACTACGCCACGCTGTTCGCGGCCGCCGCGCAGGTGCCCGCGGGCGCGGGCGGCCTGCTGGCCCTGCCCTACTTCAGCGGCGAACGCACGCCGATCAACGACCCCGACGCCAGCGGCATGATCGTCGGCCTGACGCTCTCGCACACCCGCGACCAGATGTTCCGTGCGCTGCTCGAGGGCGTGGGCTTCGGCGTGCGGCACAACCTCGAGGCCTTCGCCCAGATCGGCGCGCGCGTCGATCGCGTGGTGGCGGTTGGCGGCGGCGCGAGTTCCGACACCTGGCTGCAGATCATCTCGGACATCGCGGGCGTCGAGCAGATCGTGCCGCAGGTGACGCTGGGCGCCGCCTATGGCGATGCCTTCCTGGCGGGCCGCGCGGCCGGGCTGCTGCCGGCCGACGCGATCGGCGACTGGGTCCGACCCGGGCGTGTGATCGCACCCGACCCGGCGCGGCGCGCCACCTACGACCGGCTGTTCGCGCTGTACCTGCAGCTCTACACCTCTACCCGCGACATCGTGCATGCGCTGAAGGCCTGAGTCCGGCCCGCGCCGCGGCGTTTCTGCTGCACTGCAGCGCGAATTTCCATCCTTTTTGTGGGCGCCCGCGCGCACCACCCCTTGCTCCAATGGGTGCACAACAAAGGAGACACCCATGCCAGAACTGCAGGGCCGCAAGGCCCTCATCACCGGCGCGGCGCAGGGCATCGGCCTGGCCATCGCCGAACTGTTCGTCGAGCGCGGCGCACAGGTCATGCTCGCCGACATCGACGGGCCCGGCGCGCAGCGCGCGGCGGACACGCTCGGGCCGCAGGCCCGGGCGGTGCGCTGCGACGTCACCTCGGCGGCCGACATGCAGGCCGCGGTCGACGCCACCGTGGCGGCCTTCGGCAGCCTCGACACGCTGGTCAACAACGCCGGCATCGAGATCGTCAAGCCGCTGTTCGAACAGAGCGAGGAAGAGTTCGACCGGCTGATGGCGATCAACGTCAAGGGCGTGTTCCTGGGCATGAAGCACGCGCTCGGCGCGCTGGTGGCCTCGGGCCGCGGCTCGATCGTCAACATGTCTTCGCTGGCCGGCGTCGGCGGCGCGCCGCTGTTCGGCTCCTACTGCGCATCGAAGGCGGCGGTGATCCAGCTCACCCGCGTGGCGGCGGTCGAGCTCCGGCCCACCGGCCTGCGCATCAATGCGGTCTGCCCCGGCTTCATCGGCACCGCGATGGTCGACCGGCTGGTGCCCACCGTCGAGGCGGCCGTGGGCGTGCCCTGGGACACGCTGGTCGCGCTCAAGCAGCAGCGGCTGGGGACCGTGCTGGAAGTCGCCGAGATGGTGGCCTTCCTGGCCTCCGACGACGCCAGCTGGACCACCGGCTCCCACTATGTTCTGGACGGCGGCCTGTCCGCGAGCCTGCTATGAAAAATCTTCTCCAAGACAAGGTGGCGATCGTCACCGGCGCGGGCAAGGGCCTCGGCGAGGCCGTGGCACGCGCCTATGCGGCCCAGGGCGCGAAGCTCGTGGTGTCCGACCTCGACCCGGCCGCCGCGCGGCGCGTGGCCGATGCGCTGCCCGGCGCGATCGCCGTGCCCTGCGACGTGCGCGAGCCGCTGGAGGTCGAGGCGCTGGTCGAGGCCGCGGTCGAGGCGCACGGCCGGCTCGACATCATGGTGCCCAACGCCGGCGTGGCCTCGGTCGTGCCGCTGGCGCAGATGAGCTATGCGCAATGGCGCGAGGTGCTGTCGGTCAACCTCGACGGCGTGTTCCTCTGCATCCGCTATGCGGCGCCGGCCATGATCGCCGCGGGCGGCGGCGCGATCGTCACGATGGCGTCGATCACGGCCCAGGCCGCCGTGCCGCTGATCGGCCACTACGCGGCCGCCAAGGCCGGCGTGGTGTCGCTCACGCAGACCGCCTCGGTCGAGCTGCGCGCCCACCACATCCGGGTCAACGCGATCCTGCCGGGCTTCATCGACACCGACATGGTCAAGCCGCGCAAGGCCGAGTTCGAGAAGATGCTGGGCCTGCCCGACTTCGATGCGCTGGTGGTACAGAAGCAGGGCCGCTACGGCACGGCCGAGGAGGTCGCGAAGCTGGCGGTGTTCCTGGCCTCGCCGCGCGCCGCCTTCTCCAATGGCGCCGTGCACGTGCTCGACGGCGGCACCCGCGCTTCATTGTTGTAACCCCCCGATGGGCCGGGCGCACTGCGTGTCGCCCGGCCCTTCCCCCCCAAGGGGGGCGCACCCGGTGGACCGGCGGAGCCGGATCCACGGGTGCCTTGGCACACGTCTGCATCCTGGTTGAAATTTACGGAGACTGAACATGAACAAGAGCGCCAAGAAACCCGTCATCGTCTACGGCGCCAGCGGCTACACCGGCCGGCTGGTCTGCGAGTACCTGCGCGAGTACGGCATCCCCTTCATCGCGGCGGGGCGCAGCGCCGACAAGCTGCAGGCGGCGATGCAGTCGAACGTGCCGGGCATCGAGACCGCCGACTACGAAGTGGTGGCGGTGGAGCACACGACGGCGGCACTGACGAAGCTGTTCGCCGGCGCCTCGGTGGTGCTGAACACCGTGGGCCCGTTCGCGAAGTTCGGGCCCGAGGTGGTGCAGGCCTGCCTGGCGGCCAAGTGCCACTACACCGACACCACGGGCGAGCAGGACTGGCTGATCACGCTCGAGGCCGAGTACGGCGCGCAGTTCGCGGCGGCCGGCCTGCTGCTGTCGCCCGGGCTGGCCCACATGTACACCACGGGCGAGATCGCGGCCCAGCTGTGCCTGGAGACGCCCGGCCTGGACACGCTCGACATCGCGGTGTTCTGGGGCGGCAGCCCGACCATCGCCTCGACCCAGACCATCCTGGTCAACGCCGCGACCTCCAAGGCCTTCCACCTGCAGCAGAACCGCTTGGTCGAATGGCAGCCCGACGCGGGGCTCTACAGCCTCGCGATCCCGGGCCAGCACGAGCTGGCGCTGGCCCTGCCCTGGGGCGGCACCTCGCACCCGGTGTGGTTCCGCAAGGACCCGCGGGTGGCCAACGTCAAGGTGCTGGGCGGCGTGTTCAACAAGCCGCTGATGATGGGCGTGCCGAAGATCGTCGAGGCGGCCCTCAAGGCCACCGAAGGCATGAACGAGCAGGACCGCTATGCGGCGCTGTCGCAGACCGCCGCGAGCGTGATGAACACCATGCCGCCGCGCGAGAACCCGCGGCTCAACAAGTCGGTCGACTCGGTCCATGCCTCGGGCCCGCTGGGCCGCGCCCACTGCGTGATCTTCGGCAACAGCAACTACAAGCAGACCGGCCTGCTGCAGGCCTACGCCGCGCATGCGCTGCTGCAGCAGCCACCGAAGCGCGTGGGCTTCGCCTCGGGCTGCCAGGCCTTCGGCCACCACGAACTGCTGGGCCAGCTGCGCGCCTTCGGCCTGGTGGCCAAGCCCGAGTTGAGCATCAGCGACTGAGACGCACGCCGATGAGCACCCTCCACCCTCCCCTGCGCGACCTGCGCGACATCGAAGCCATCGAGCGCGTGCCGATCCGCCAGCGCCTGGCCTCGCCCGTCTCGAGCTACGCGGCCCTGGTGCGCCAGGCCGACCTGACGCCCGGCGCGCCGGCGCTGAGCTTCGTGCCCACCGGCGACCCGGCCGACGGCGAGACCCGCTTCGACTACGCCGCGCTGGCCGCGCGCGTCACGCAGGCCGCCAACGCCTTCACCCGGCTGGGCGTGGGCCGGCGCGAGGTGGTCTCGTACCTGCTGCCCAACCTGCCGCAGACCCACTTCACGCTCTGGGGCGCCGAAGCGGCGGGCATCGTGAACCCGGTCAATCCCTTCCTGGAAGTCGAGCACATGGCCGGCATCCTCAACGCCGCCGGCACCCGCGTGCTGGTGGCACAGGGGCGGCAGGCGCAGCCCGGCATCTGGGAGAAGGTCGAGGCGCTGCGCGAGCGCGTGCCGACGCTGCAGAACGTGCTGCGCGTGGGTGGCATCGATGCCTGCCCGTCGTGGGCGCTGGATTTCGACACCCTGCTCGACACCCAGCCCGGCGACGCCCTGGTCGGCACCGCGCCGCAGGGCGAGGACATCGCCTCCTACTTCCACACCGGCGGCACCACCGGCACGCCCAAGCTGGCGCGCCGCACGCATTTCAACGAGGCGGCCAATGCCTGGGCGGTGTCGACCGCGGTCGCGATGGGCCCGCACGACACGCTGCTGTGCGGCCTGCCGCTGTTCCATTCCAACGCGATGATGGTCACGGGCCTGGCGCCCTTCAGCGTGGGCGCGCACGTGGTGATGCTCTCGCCTTCGGGCTACCGCGAGCCGCGCACCTTCGCCGCCTTCTGGCGCTCGGTCGAGCGCTACCGCGCCACCTTGTTCAGCGCCGTGCCGACCGTGCTGTCGGCGCTGCTCAACGTGCCGCAGGACGGCGCCGACCTGGCCTCGCTGCGCTTCGCGATCTGCGGTGCGGCGCCGCTGTCGCCGGAGCTGTTCCAGCGCTTCGAGGCCGCCACCGGGCTGCGGCTGCTCGAGGGCTACGGCATGACCGAGGCCACCTGCGTGAGCGCGCTCAACCCGCGCGACGGCCAGCGCGCGATCGGCTCCATCGGCCTGCGGCTGCCCTACCAGGAGATGAAGGTCGCGCAGCTGGGCGCTGACGGCGCGGTGCTGCGCGAGGCCGCGGTCGACGAGATCGGCACGCTGCTGCTGCGCGGGCCCTACGTGTTCTCGGGCTATGTGCAGGACAAGGACAACCAGGGCATCTGCCTGGCCGACGGCTGGCTCAACACCGGCGACCTCGGGCGCCAGGATGCGCAAGGCTATTTCTGGCTCACCGGCCGCGCCAAGGACCTGATCATCCGCGGCGGCCACAACATCGACCCCGCGATGATCGAGGAAGGCCTGATGCGCCACCCGGCGGTCGAGCTGGCCGCGGCCGTCGGCAAGCCCGACGGCCATGCGGGCGAACTGCCCATGGCCTACGTCACGCTGCGCCAGCACACGCGCTGCAGCGCGGCCGAGCTGCTCGCGCATGCGCGCGCCGTGATCGCCGAGCGCGCGGCCGTGCCGGTCGACGTGGTGGTGCTGGAGGCGATGCCGCTCACGGCCGTCAACAAGATCTTCAAGCCCCGGCTGCGCGAGCTCGCGATCGCCCGCGCACTGGCCGAGACCGTGGAGAAGACGCTCGGCCCGGTGCAGGTGGCGGTCGAGGTCGTGCCGCATGCGCTGCACGGGCTCGAGGCCCATGTGCGCGCGCCCCGCCCCGCCGGCCCTGAAAGCACCGCGCTGATGCAGCAGACCGAATCCGCGCTCGGCCGCCTGCCGGTGCGCTGGACCCTCGAATGGAAGGAATCCACATGACTGCCAAGGTCCCGGTCGTCGGCGTGGGCATGGTGCCCTTCGCCAAACCCAGCGCCAGCCTCGCCTACGACCAGCTGGGCGCGATGGCCACGCGCGCCGCGCTGGCCGATGCCGGCCTCGACTACGCGTGGGTCGAGCAGGCCTATGTCGGCCACGTCTACGGCGACTCCACCAGCGGCCAGGCCGCGCTCTACGCCGTGGGCCTGAGCGGCATTCCGATCGTCAACGTCAACAACAACTGCGCCACCGGCTCGACCGCGCTCTTCCTCGCGCGCCAGGCGATCGCCAGCGGCGCGGCCGAGTGCGTGCTCGCGCTGGGCTTCGAGCAGATGCAGCGCGGCGCGCTGGGCGCCCAGTTCACCGACCGGCCGAACCCGCTCGAACGCTTCCAGGCCACGATGGAAGGCCTGCAGGGCGCGGCCCCCGGCACGCCCGTCGCCGCGCAGTATTTCGGCGGCGCCGCGCGCCGGCACATGCAGGAATACGGCACGCGCGCCGACACCTTCGGCCGCATCGCGGTCAAGGCGCGCAGCCATGCGGCGCGCAACCCGCTGGCGGTGTTCCGCGAGCCGATCACGCTGGAGGAAGTGATGGCCTCGCCCACGGTCTTCGACCCCATGACCCGCCTGCAATGCTGCCCGCCCACCTGCGGCGCCGCGGCCGCGATCCTGTGCAGCGAGGCTTTCGCCCGGAAGCACGGCCTCGATGCGCGCATCACCATCGCCGCGCAGGCCATGACCACCGACCGCGCCGACAGCTTCGATTCCGGCGACATGCGCCGGCTGATCGGCTTCGACATGACCCGCGCCGCCGCGCAGCGCGTCTACGAGCAGGCGGGCGTTGGCCCCGAGGACCTCGACGTGATCGAGCTGCACGACTGCTTCACCGCCAACGAGCTGCTGAGCTACGAGGCGCTGGGCCTGGTGCCCGAGGGCGGCGGCGAGAAGATGGTGCTCGACGGCGACAACACCTACGGCGGCCGCTGGGTGGTCAACCCCTCGGGCGGGCTGCTGTCCAAGGGCCACCCGCTGGGCGCCACCGGCCTGGCCCAATGCGCCGAGCTGGTCTGGCAGCTGCGCGGCACGGCCGAGCAGCGGCAGGTGGCCGGCGCGCGGCTGGCGCTGCAGCACAACCTGGGGCTGGGCGGCGCCTGCGTAGTCACCCTCTACCAGTCGGGTGACGGCGCGTCCTAGACTGGGTGCATGGCGCGCCGCAACCCTTCGCCCAAGACTCCCGTCCCGAGCACGACTTCCGTGGAGCCGAACGCACCCACCATGCTGGTCCGGTCCAAGCTCGCGCCGCCGCATGTGCCGCTGAGCCTGCTGGCGCGCGAACAGCTGTCGGCGCTGCTGCAGATCGGCCTGGCCAAGCGGTTGGTCAGCATCACCGCGCCGGCCGGCTACGGCAAGACCACCGCGCTCACGCAGTTCGTCGCGCGCGCCGAGGGGCTGGGCGTGGCCACCGCCTGGCTCAGCCTCGATGCGGAGGACAACGATCCGCTGCGCTTCATGCGCTACCTGGCCGAGGCGCTCCACCATGCGGACGACACGCTCGGGCGCAACGCACTGGCGCAGTTCGGCGCCGGCACCTTGGCCTCGCTCGACGCGGTCGTGACCTCGCTGCTGCAGGACCTCGCGGCCGGCACGCGCCCGCTGCTCGCGGTGTTCGACGACTTCCATCTGGTCGGCAGCGACCTCGTGCACCGCAAGCTCGAATGGCTGCTGGCCCATGCCACGCCCGGCGTCAGCTTCATCGTGGCCAGCCGCACGCGGCTGCCGCTGTCGGTGAGCCAGCTGCGCGTGCGCGACGAACTGCTCGAACTCGACGCGGCGCACTTCGGGCTGCGGCTGGACGAAGCCGCCGAATTCATCGGCCGGGTGAGCGGCACCGCGCTCGAGCGCAGCCAGATCGAGACTCTGCACGACCGCACCGAGGGCTGGATCGCGGGCCTGCAACTGGCCTCGCTCGCGCTGCGCGACAGCGAGGACAAGGCCGCCTTCCTCACCGCCTTCTCCGGCACCGACCGCGACATCACCGACTACCTGGGCGAGCAGGTGCTCGACCGCCTGCGGCCCGACCTGCGCGAGTTCCTGCTGGGCACCGCGATGCTCGACCGCTTCTGCGCCGAACTCTGCGACGAGGTGCTGGACCGCCACGACAGCCGCGCGCTGCTGGCCGAGGTGCAGGCGCGCAACCTGTTCCTGGCCGGGCTCGACCGATCGCGCACCTGGTTCCGCTACCACCATCTGTTCGCCGACTACCTGCGCACGCGCATGCGCGAGCAGTCGGCCGAACGCACGCGCGCCATCTGCCTGCGCGCCAGCGCCTGGTTCGACCGCAACGGCCTGCCGCACGAGGCGGTGCGCTACGCCTTCGAGGGCCGCGACCTCGAGCGCGCGGCCGATCTGGTCGCGCAGTTCTCGGGCGAGCTGGTGCAGCACCGCGGCGAGCATGCGACCCTGCTGCACTGGATCGCGCGGCTGCCGCCGGCGCTGGTGCAGGCGCGGCCGCAGATCCGCATCGGCCATGCCTGGTCGCTGGTGCTGACCCGCCGCTACCCCGAGGCCGACCGCGAGCTGCTGCTGCTCGAGGCCCACGCCGCCGGCGCCACCGACGATCCGGTGCGCCGGGTGGTCGAGATGATCCGCTGCGTGTATTTCGCGCTGACCGACCAGCCGATGCTGGCCAAGGCGCGCAGCGAGGCCTGGCTGCAGCAGACGCCGCGCGGCGACAATTTCTCCGTCGGCGTGGTGGCCAACGTGCTGGCCTTCGGCTGCTGCGCCACCGACGACTTCGAGCGCGGCGTGCAGACGCTCGCGCTGGCGCGCGCCTCCTTCGAGCCGAGCGCCGCGCACTACGGCATCGCCTGGGCGGGCGCGCTGCTGATGATGATCGCGATCCGCCGCGGCGACTACCACGCGGCGCTGGCCGAGGCGCGGCGCGGCATCGCCGAGGTCGAGCGCAGCCTGGGCGTCTCGTCGTACGCGGCCTCGATGCCGCTGCTGCTCGCGGCCGAGGTCTGCTACGAACACCACGAACTCGAACAGGCCCAGCGCCTGCTCGACCTGGGCCTGCCCTTCGTCGACGAGCACGGCCTGGTGGAAATGACCGCCGCCGGCTACCTCACGCGCGCGCGCCTGCTGCGCCTGCGCGGCGAAACGGCGGGTGCCGACACCTGCCTGCTCGAGGGCGAATCGCTGGGCCACCGGCTGGGCCTGCCACGGCTGGCCCGCGTGCTGGCGGCCGAACGCTGCGCACTGCGGCTGCAGGCCGGCGCGCTCGACGACGCGCTCAAGCTGGCCCAGTCCTATGGGCTGCTGCGGCACGACACGGGCTGGCGCAGCGTCGCGCTCGAGGCCGAGCCGGACCCCGTGGTGCTGGTCACGCTGCGGCTGCTCCATGCGGTCGACGCGGCGCGGGCCGCCGGTGCGCTGTCCGATGCGCTGCGGCGCGCGCAGCGCGACGGCCACGAGGCGCAGCGGGTGCGGCTGCTGCTGCTGCGCGCCGCCCAGCAGCAGCGCGCGCTCGAGCCCGGCCCCGCGCTGCGCACGCTCGACGAGGCGCTGCGCGCGGGCGCGCGCTGCGGCCTGGTGCGCAGCTTCGTCGACGCCGATCCGCTGATCCCCGAACTGGTCGAACAGATCCACGGCCGCCGCGCCCCGTTGGTGCCCGCCAGCCACAACCCGGTGCCGCAGGAGTACCTCGAAACCCTGCTGCGCGCCGCGGGCCGGACGATCGCGCCCGCCGCCAACACCACGGTGCGGGCCACCGAAGCGCCCAAGCCGCTCGTCGAGCCGCTGACCGAACGCGAGCTCAAGATCCTGCGCCTGCTCGACGCCGGGCTGGGCAACCGAGAGCTCGCGGCCAGCCTGTTCCTGGCCGAGGCCACGGTGAAATGGCACCTGCACCGCATCTTCGCCAAGCTGGGCGTGAAGAACCGGACCAGCGCGCTGGCACGGGCGCGGGAGATTCCGCTGATCTGAGGCGCCTCAGCCGCCGGCCTGCAGGAGCTGGCGCCGCAGGTAGGTCCGCACCGCCACCCAGCACCGGAAGCGGCCCAGGCGCGCATAGCCGGCCGCGGCGCCGATGGACCTTGCCGGGCGGGCATCGCGCTCCGCCTCGAAAGCCGCGGCGCCGCGTTCGGCCAGAGGCCAGGCGACCGGCCCTGCCGCCATCGGGCCGCAGCACCCCGCCGGCGCCGCGGCGTGCTCGTGGCCCCGGTGTTGCGCGGGGCGTTCGGCCGCGCCCGCCGCCGTCGCGAAGGCGCCCAGCACGAGCGCGATGAGGGCCGAGCAGGCTTGTGTTTTCGTCATCCACATGAGCGTCCAGTCCTTGCAAGAAGTGCAGCGCCTGCGGACGCACGCCCCGCCGGCGCTGCACCCCTGCAGTCTTCCGCCGCCACCTGAAGACAGTCTCGGCATTCCCTGAAGATTGGCTGAGCGACACGCGCCTGCGTCCCCGGCCGGCCTTCAGCTTTTCTTTAACGTGAGCGGTTAGATTCCCCCGATGAAAATACTTCTGGTGGAAGACGACCTCGACCTGGGCAACGGCATCCGCGTGGCCCTGCGGGACGAGGACATGGAGGTCGTCTGGGTGCGCCGGATCGAGGAGGCGACGCGCGCGCTGCAGTCGGGCACCTGCGACCTGGTGCTGCTCGACCTGGGCCTGCCCGACGGCGACGGCCTGGGCCTGCTGATGCAGATGCGCCGCGAGCGCCACAAGACGCCGGTGCTGATCCTGAGCGCGCGCGACGCACTGGACGATCGGCTCAACGGGCTCGACAGCGGTGCCGACGACTACCTGGTCAAGCCCTTCGTGCTGGCCGAGCTGCTGTCGCGCGTGCGCGCGCTGGTGCGGCGCAGCTACGGCTTCGACGACGGGACCGTCGAGGTGCGCGGCCTGACGCTGCACGAGCCGACCCGGCGCGTGCGGGTGCGCAGCGCCCCGGTGGCGCTGTCGCGCAGCGAGTTCGAGCTGCTGAGCCTGCTGATGCGGCGCGTCGACCGCGTGATCACGCGCCGCGTGCTGGAAGAACAGCTGGTGCCCGGCGGCATGGTCAACGAGAGCAACGTGCTGGAAGTGCACATCTCCAACCTGCGGCGCAAGATCGGCGACGGCTACATCCGCACCGTGCGGGGCGTGGGCTACGTGATCGACCAGGCGGAACAGCCGCTGACGGCGCGCCCATGAGCGCCGCAGTTGCCGCGCGCGAGCCGCGCTGGAAGCGCTGGACCCGGCCCACGCTGGTGCGCCGCCTGCTCCTGGGGCAGGTGGCCACGCTGGCGCTGCTGTGGAGCGTGCTGGTGGGGCTGTTCCTGGTCGAGGCCTTCAACCAGGACCTGTACGGCGCCACCGACGCCTACGACGCCGTGCTGTCCGTCGCGGAGAACCTGGCCGACCGGCCGACACTGCAGCACGCCAGCCTGCAGGCCCTCGACGTGGCGCTGCGCGAGGCCTACGGCGACAAGAACGAGCCCGCCATGGCGCCCAGCGTGCTGGTCTGGCAGGCCGGCCGGCTGGTCTACAAATCCGACGGCGTGCCCGACACCATCCGGAACAGCCGGCTCGACACGCTCGAGCGCCTGTTCGTCGAGGGCCGCTACTGGCGCGCCAGCACGCGGCAGTCGCCGCTGTCGGACACCCGCGTCGCACTCGTCACGCCCAGCGACCGCAAGCAGCTGATCGTGACCTTCAACTCGCGCGGCTACTACCTGATGCCGCTGATCATCAGCATCCCCTTCCTGCTGCTGCCGGCCTGGCTGTCGATACGGCTCGCGCTGCGGCCCTGGCGCGAGGTCAGCACGGAGATCGCCGCGCGCGGGCCCAAGGACCTGACGCCGCTGGGCTTCGAAGCGCGGCACGCCGAACTGCGGCCGCTGGTCGAGAGCGTCAACGCGCTGATGCAGCGCCTGTCGGAAAGCGCCGCGCGCGAACGCAACTTCATCGCCGATGCCGCGCACGAACTGCGCACGCCGATCGCGGCCATCCGCATCAACGTCGAGGCCCTGCAGGCCCAGCACCGGCTCACCGAGCACCAGGGCGAACTGCTGAGCGGTGTGCTGCGCAGCATCGACCGCGCGACCCGGCTGGTGGGCCAGCTGCTGCGGCTGATGCGCAGCAGCGCCGACATGGACGTCGGTCCGAACGAGAAGCTGGCGCTCGACGAACTGCTGCAGGACCGGCTCGCGACGCTGTCCGGCCTGGCGCAGGCCCGCGGCGTGGAGCTGGAGCTGGTCACGACGGAACGCGACCTGCGCGTGCTGGGCGCGCGCGAGGGGCTGACCTCGATGGTCGACAACCTGGTCGAGAACGCCACCAAGTACAGCCCGCCGGCCGGCGTGGTCACGGTGCGGCTGGCGCGCGAGGCCGACCAGGCCGTGCTGACCGTGTCCGACCAGGGGCCCGGCATCGATGCCGCGTTGCGCGAGCGCGTGTTCGACCGCTTCTTCCGCACCCCCGACCAGCTGCAGACCGGCAGCGGCCTGGGCCTGGCCATCGTCAAGTCGGTGGTCGAGAAGCACGGCGGGCAGATCGCGCTGGGCGTCGCTGAGGGCGGTGGCAGCGGTCTGCAGGTGACGGTGCGGCTGCCGCTGGCGCAGGGGTGACGTCCGCGCCGCGGCCCGTCAACGCCAGTACTTCCATGCGTAGAAGACCGTCATCGCCGCGCCCGCGACGATGACGACCCAGCGGGTCGCCTCGGCGGGCAGCACGCGCACCAGGTGTCCGCCGGCGTAGCCGCCCAGCAATGCGCCCGCCAGCATCACGATGGTCTCCGGCCAGCGCACCGCCCCCTGGACGATGAAGATGGCGATCGCCGCCAGGCTCACCGCCGTGGCGAGCAGGTTCTTCAGCACCTTGACGCGCCGCAGGTCGCCCGCGTCGTGGATCGCCAGGATCGCCGTCAGGATCACGCCCAGCCCCGCACCGAAGAAGCCGCCATAGACCGAGGCCCCGGCCACGCTGCCCAGGCCGGCCCATGGCGACGCCGCCCTGCCCTCGCGCCGCCGCGCCGACCATGCCTGGACCCGCGGCGCAAAGGCGAACAGCAGCGTGGCGAAGCCGATCAAGGCCGGCACCGGCAGCACGAACAGGCGCTCCGGCACGGCCAGCAGCAGCAGCGCCCCCGCGACACCCCCGAGCACCGCCGCCGCGAGGGTCCAGACGAGCCGGCGGTCGACGGCGGGCAGCTTCTCCCGTTCGGCGATGGCGGCGAGCAGGTGCCCGGGCGCGATGGCGACCGCGTTCGAGGCGTTGGCGACCACCGGCGGCAGACCGGCCGCCAACATGGCGGGAAAGGTGATCAGCGTGGCCCCGCCCGCCACCGCGTTGATCACACCGCCGGCCAGCCCCGAAACAAAAAGCAATGCACCCATCGACGTCTGCATCCACGGCCTCCAAAGCGCAGGAGACTAGGGAGCGCCAGGGCGAGGGTCTAGAACGTTTGTGATGCGCGCAGGCCGCGGCTGTAGGCGCCGGGTGTGGTGCCGAAGCGCTGCTTGAACAGCCGGCCGAAATGGCTCTGGTCGGCGAAGCCGAGCGCAAACGCCACATCGGCCACCGATGCGCCATGCCGCAACAGCATCCGCCCCTGGTTGAGCCGATGAACGGTCCGGTAGGCGGCCGGTGGCAGGCCCGTGCGCCGCGCGAAGCTGCGCGTGAAGGCCTCGCGGCTCACGCCGGCCCGCTCGGCCAGTCGCGCCACGGTCTCCGGCGTGCCCGCCAGCGCAGACGCCTGCGCCGGTCCCTCGACCTCCAGGTAGACATTGAGGCAGGCCGTGCCGGGGTCGACGTGCGCGAGGCTGCGATGCGGCAGGCCGGCGGGAATCAGCAGGCATTCGCCCGCCGAAACCAGGATCGCGCGATCGCCGATCCCGAACAGCCGGCTGCCGCGCAGCACCAGGGTGCATTGGGCCTGTGCGTGGAAGTGGGCGGCCAGCGCGGGTGCGCTGTCGCCCTGCCAATGGCCCACCTCGACCGCGTCGGCATCGAGCGCATAGCGCCAGGGATTGGTGACGGCCATCGTCGAAATCTTCGGCCGAAGGCGCCTCAGGTCCCGTCGCGCCGGCCGCTTCGGGCGGCCTCGCTGCCACCGCGCAGCGCCGGATGGCCGTCGGCCGCCACGAGCTGGTGCGCCTTGGCCTTGAAGCGCACCAGCGGCCCGAACTGCGTGCCGTGCTGCAAGCCGAACAGCAACGCGATCATCAGGGCCGCCAGCAAAGTGATGTGCCTGGGCGCCGGCGCGGACGAACGCGCGGCCGCGATGCACGCCACCGACGCGCCGCCACCGAGCAGGCTGCCGGCGACCACTTCAGGCAGGGAATGGAAGTCGTAGGCGACGAGGATCCATGCGATCGCCAGCGCGAAGGCCGCGCCGAGCAGGTGGGCCGCGAGGCGCACGCGCCGGTCGGCATGCAGCGTCAGCAGCCACGCGACCATGGGCCAGACGAAGGCCGACAAGGTGGCGTGCCCGCTCGGCCCCCGGAAGTCGAGCGATGCGAAGCCCTCGCCCCAGCCGAACAGGCCCAGCTTGGTCGCGAACACCAGCGAGGTCACGAGCACGAAGGTGCCCGCCCACAGCCACGCCAGCCCGCGTGTCTGCCTGCGCAGGGCCAGGCACAGCGCCACCGCGCCGACGACCAGCGTGGCGAGGCCGCTGTCGCCCATCCAGAGGAGGAAATGCGAAAGGTTGCCGGGGACCAGGGGAAGAAGAGGAGTTGTACTCACCGGCCCGAGGATAGTCGGTCCGTTCGGCGCGCCCATGAACGCCGTACCAGGCGCGGGGCTCAGCGCGGCGATGCGCCATGCGCATCGAGCTCCGACTGGATGCAGCGGGCCAGGTCGACCAGCGCCACGCTGCGCTCGAGCAGGTGACGGCCCGCGTCGGTGACCTCCACCACGCGCGTGCTCCGGTGCAGCAGGCGCACGCCGACCTGCGACTCGAGCTCGGTGATGTACTTGCTGATGGTGGACTTGGACAGGTCCATCGCCGACGCCGCGCGCGTCAGGTTGCCATGGCGCGAGACCTCGCGCAGCGCCTCGACCAGTTCAATGCTGAACACGGTACGCACGCGAGACGGAGGGGCGGGAGAGCGATGGCATCCGGCGCGCGGCCTGGAGGCAGGGAGATGAACGATGCACGGGAACGGCCGCAGGAAACGAAAGCCGCAACGATAGGGTGCGCCGCTCGGACCGTGAACGAATCAATCCGCACTTGCTTATTCAGGGGCTCGCGTCGGGCCAGAAACCGCCCGCGCACCCGGTCTTGCGGCAACTGGCACAGTGGCGGGCCCGCGTGCCTCGGCCGGATCTCCATCCGCAGCCGGGCACGGCCCCAGACCACCCCTGCAGAGCACAAGCCATGAAGAAGATCGGATTCCTGTCGTTCGGCCATTGGACGCCGTCGACCCAGTCACAGACACGTTCCGCCGCCGACGCGCTGCTGCAGTCCATCGAGCTGGCCGTGGCGGCCGAGGAACTGGGGGCCGACGGCGCCTATTTCCGGGTGCACCACTTCGCCCGCCAGCTCAGCGCGCCCCTCCCCTTGCTGGCCGCCATCGGCGCCCGCACGCGCCGCATCGAGATCGGCACCGGCGTGATCGACATGCGCTACGAGAACCCGCTCTACATGGCCGAGGACGCGGGCGCGGCCGACCTGATTTCCGGCGGGCGCCTGCAGCTCGGCCTGAGCCGCGGATCGCCCGAACAGGTGATCGAAGGCTGGCGCCATTTCGGCTACGCGCCCGCCGAAGGCCGCACGCACGCCGACATGGCGCGCGAGCACACCCAGGTCTTCCTGGACGTGCTGCGGGGCGAGGGATTCGCCCAGCCCAACCCGCGGCCGATGTTCCCGAACCCGCCGGGACTGCTGCGCGTCGAGCCGCATGCCGAGGGCCTGCGCGAACGCATCTGGTGGGGATCGAGCTCCGACGCGACGGCGGTCTGGGCCGCGAAGCTCGGCATGAACCTGCAGAGCTCGACACTCAAGACCGACGAGACCGGCGAGCCCTTCCATGTGCAGCAGGCGCGCCAGATCCGCGCCTACCGCGCGGCATGGAAGGAAGCCGGCCATGCACGCACGCCGCGGGTGTCGGTCAGCCGCAGCATCTTCGCCCTGGTCAACGACCAGGACCGCATGTATTTCGGGCGCGGCGGCCAGGAAGGCGACACGGTCGGCCTGATCGACGAGCAGACGCAGGCGATCTTCGGTCGCAGCTATGCCGCGACGCCCGAGCAGCTGATCGGGCAGCTGGCGCAGGACGAGGCCATCGCGGAGGCCGACACCCTGCTGCTGACCGTGCCCAACCAGTTGGGCGTCGCGTACAACGCGCACGTGATCGAGACCATCCTGACCCAGGTGGCGCCGGCGCTGGGCTGGCGCTGAGGTGGCGCGGGCCCCTTGCATCGCACCCGATGCAAGATGGGCCCGCTCTCCATCGGCTCGACCGCCACGTCGAGCCCTCGGGCCATCTGCTGATCGCCCCGATTCTCACGAAAGGCAGCAGCGTCTGAATGCGCCGTGCCGCCGATCCCACGCCGCCATCGATTCCATGAATGGCACCATACACCTCGGCCTCGGCCTCGACCTCGATCGGCGCCTTCTGCCCTGTCACCCGCGCGCGCTGCCTGTCTGATTGACCGGTCGCAGACCGGCCCTCCTCTCGATAGATAGCGTCACCTCATAGCCTGGAATATTCAAAATTATGGATTGGGTCCCCATCGTCCTCGTTACGTTCAAGCTTCTCGTGTTCGGCACGGGCATGTTCTTCGCCATCAAATGGCATTATGAGAAAGGGAAAAAGGGCAAGAAGCAGCAGAGCGCGGTGCTACGCACGGGCGGCAAGGTGGCCGCAGTCTTCTTGCTATCGCTCCTGGTGATCTCGCTCTTCACCTTTGGCCTTGGCAGAATGCTTGGCCTGGACTTGACTATTCCATGATGGCAAAAAATAGTCGACCCATGACCAGTTATGGATCAGCCATTACTTGATGCGACTGCGGGACAGCGTCGGCACGCGGCCAGAAATAGCGGCTTGCGGCCTGAGGCAAAATTCGGCCAGAAGCAGACGGTCAAATCTTTGGCCTATAGCCATGACCCACCATGCAAGAGAAAAACCATGGATCGAAAACACAGGGAAGCACGTTACACGACGTTGATGGCCAGCGACATTCCGCGCGACGGCATGGGATTGGAACTACATCAGACGTTGCAGGGAAAAAACACCGTCATTGCCGGAATTTTTTATTCAGATGCCGAACATACCTGGACGTTGAATACGTTTGACCATGACGTCCCACTTGAGCTCGTTGAAGCGTTGGTCGCTGAAGCGAAGCGGCGTCTTCCTCCGAGTGAGGCATAGCTTGCGGCGCAGCGCCCCGCTCCTCGAGAGGCAGAATTCGGCCATAAGCAGACGTCGCTTGAACCAGATCTCATGAACTCAAAACGCCGTCTAAAGAGAGTGCCGAAAGCTCGCGAGAACGAGCTTCGTCGGCAGTATTTATGGCTTTCTGGCTGTTATCGAAAGGAGCCGGCATCTAGCATTAAGAAGCTGGCTGTTTCAGTGTTCGATCATTGGCTTTCACGCGACGACGCTTGTCTTTTACTAGAGAACGTTTCTCAAACCGAACAAAGACGCCGCGATGCATTGCTTAGCAGTTTTTGCGAAAGCATGTCGCGCGACACAGAAATATTGTCTTTCGCCATGCGCGGCCGAAATAAGGAAAATTGCATTTTCCGGGAGTTCACTTCTACTGCAGCTCTCACAACATACTGCACAGCAAATGGTGGGAGGGAGTTGGGCCATCGGCATTTTCATGTCGTACTTCCAGAGTTCGGCTGCGCTTTCTTCGAGAGCTGGGACGACACCTATATCTTCTATTTTCAGTCGCCAGCTGTGGAAACCCGAGTAGTTGAATGGGCCAAGAATGCTGACGTCCACGTTCTAAGGTATTAGGTGCTTTGGCACGCTCCTATGTATGTTCGCCTCGAGGTCGCTGGTATCGCGGCACCCAGGCTGGATTCGACGGCGGAAGCGGTCGTTGCCGACGGTCAAATGCTCGCTTCAGCCGAACGGCGGTCGGCGGTCGGCGGTCGGCGGTCGGCGGTCGGCGGTCGGCGATCTTGTCGAAATCTGTTATATCTGCACGTTCACGCAGTACATCGCTTTAAGGCATTGACCATGAAAGACATTCAGGCCTTCTGCCGCCAATGTGATCCGACAGGCGGTCTACAAAGCTCGCAGAAGTGCGGGATACAACAAAGTTAGACCGCAGTTAGCTTATGGTCGATTTTCCAGCGCTGGAGACATCCCGACTCATGCTGCGTGAGATCGTGGAATCGGATGCAGAAAATATTCTTCGAATTCATGGCGACGCCGAGCACATGAGATGGTTTGGATCGGATCCGATTCGCGATCTTGACGGCGCCTCGAAGTTGGTCGCTACGTTTGCCAGTTGGCGGAAAGAGCCGGTTTCTGGGGCACGCTGGGCCGTGGAGTTGAGAGGCCAGCCAGGACTGATCGGTACATGCGGCTTGTTTCGCTGGAATCGAAACTGGAGATCCTGCATCATCGGCTACGAAATCGCTCCGGCGTATCAGGGCCGCGGATACGTGAAGGAAGCTCTAGAAGCAATCATCACCTGGGGTTTCCGAGAGGTGCAATTGAATCGAATCGAGGCGCAGGTACACCCTGACAACACGGCCTCTCTGGCCTTACTCGAGGCGCTCGGATTCCTGCAGGAGGGGCGACAACGGGAGGCTGGCTACTGGGCGGGCCGGCACCACGACCTCCTGCAGTACGCTCTGCTCAATGCGCAGTGGAGTACAGCGAATGCGGTCTAACCTTTTGCTGCAGCGGGCGGCTTCGCCCACCGCTGAGCTTGTACGTTGAGCGTCCGCTTTCGGCCCCGCCCGGTGACTGCTATGGGCCCCAAGCGGGTATAGGGTTTTCTCCTCAGCCGACGCTCGACGTGCGTCGATCCTCATTAGCCCATCTTGGCTATGCCAGTGCGTGAACGGGCGACGAATGCGGATAACTCGGTGATGTCCGGATCGCCTGGAAATTCTCTGGCCAGCGAGCCCAAGACATCCTGCAATGCGCTTGGCGTCTTGAGCAATTGACGGATCACGTTCTTGATATGACGAATACGCTCGGGTGCGAAACCCCTGCGCTCAAGGCCGATGGTGTTGACGACCCTGATTTCCGATGGGTTGCCCTCGGCGATCATGAAGGGCAGGATGTCTTTCGTGACCTTGTTGGTCGCGCCGATGAATGAGTACCTGCCCAGCCGGACGAATTGGATAACGCCAGTCATACCGTTGACGGTCGCGTAGTCCTCGATCTCGACATGCCCGGCGAGCTTGGAGCCGCAGCCAAGCACGATGTTGCTCCCGATGATGCAGTCGTGCCCCACGTGGCTGTCTGACAGAAAAACACTGCCGTCGCCAATCTTGGTGGTCGCTCCGTGTTCGGTGGCGGCGTTAACGGTGCAATGCTCTCTGAAGATGTTCCCTCCGCCGATCTCGACTCTGGCAATGGAGCCAGTCTTGAACTTCAGGTCCTCCGAGCGACTGCCTATACAGGCGTACTGGAAGAATTCGTTGCTCGGACCGATCGTCGTGTTTCCGACGAGTGATACATGCGCGTGCAACACGCTGCCGGTACCCAGGCTCACGTCTTTTGTGATGTGGCAGTAGGGGCCAATAGAACAATCGTCGCCGATGACTGCGCCATGTTCAATGATTGCAGTGGCATGAACTCTAGAAGTCATAGAGGTCCTTGGGCGCCTTTGTTTTGTTGTTGAAGTAGCGATTCTGCCTCGGCGCCAAAGGTCCGGTCGTGGCCCACTGTAGCCATCGCACCGCCGAGAGCACGGCCCCCTGAGATCTAGCCGCCAAATGCCAAAGCAAATGAGCCAAACCCGGGAATTCCAGCTCGAACGCGACACGGCCTCCAAGCTCGGCAAATCACCCGGCCGCATGCACTCGACGCCAAAGGCAGGCACGCCTGCTCACTGAAAAGCGGCAGCGGTCGAATGCACGGCCCCCCGGCTGTCATCCATCCCATGAATGGCCTCATACACCTCGGCCTCGATCTCGATCAGCGCCTTCTGCCCGCGCACCCGTGCCCTCGGTACCGCCACGTCGAAGATGCGATGGATGCGCCCCGGCCGCGGCGACATCAGCACCACGCGGTCGGCCAGGAACACAGCCTCGCCCACATCGTGCGTCACGAAGACGATGGTGCGCCGTTCGCGCGCCCACAGGCGCAGCAGGTCTTCCTGCAGCGCGATGCGCGTGAGGTGGTCGACCGCGCCGAAGGGCTCGTCCATCAGCAGCACCTCGGGGTCGTTGGCCAGCGCGCGCGCGATGCCCGCGCGCTGGCGCATGCCGCCCGAGAGCTGGTGCGGATACGCGTCCTCGAAGCCGGCCAGGCCCACGCGCGCCAGGCTGGCGATCGCGCGCTCTCGGCGCTCCCGCCGGCCCAGCCCGCGCAGTTCGGGGCCGAAGCCCACGTTCTGCGCGATGCTGCGCCAGGGGAACAGCGCCGGGTCCTGGAACACCAGGCCGCGGCGCGGGTCGGGGCCCGTGATGGGCTGGCCGTCGAACAGCGCGGTGCCGCTGCTCCGGCGCTCCAGTCCCGCGAGGATGTCGAGCAGAGTGCTCTTGCCGCAGCCGCTCGCGCCCAGCAGGCAGAGGAACTCTCCGGCGCGCACGCGCAGGTTCACGTCTTCCAGCGCGGTGACGGGCACGGCGCCCGCGAAGACCTTGCCCAGCGATTCGAGTACGAATTCCGCCATGGATGCCGCGCGCTCAGGGCGCCGGGGCCTTGGGGATGAACGCCAGGTTCACGAACTTCGCGGCGTCGTAGATTTCCTTCTGGAAGCCCAGCGCCAGCTGGATCTTCTGCGTTTCCTGTACCTCTTCCAGCGACACCTTGGGGTCGTTGGCCCAGATCGGCAGCTCGCGCTGCACGGCGGCATCGGCCACCTTCGGGTCCACACCCAGGCGCTTCGCGTAGAAGGCCTTGTACTCGTCGAGGTGGGCCTTGGCGTATTCGTTCGACTTGAAGTACGCCCGCAGGAACCTCTCGACGCTCTGCGGAGCATTCGCGATGAACCGGTTGTTGGCCACGATCACGCCGGTGTGGAAGCGCGGCAGGTAGTCGTAGCCGGCCGCCAGCACCTTGCCCTTGCCGGTCGCCTCGGCCAGCGAGGCGAAGGGCTCGTGGAGGATGGTGGCGCTGACCGAGCCGTTCTCCACCGTGGCGAGCGCGGCGGCGTTGACGCCGTTGGCGACGAAGGACACGCTGTCCAGCGGCACGCCCTCCTTCGACAGGATGGTGCGCGCGTACACGTCCAGGCCGGTGCCGAACGCGGCCGCGCCCACCGTCTTGCCCTTGAGCGCGGCCACCGAGGCCACCTCGGGCGCGCCCACCAGATAGAACGGGCCCACATGGCGGAACATCGATGCGACGATGCTCAGCGGCACGCCCTTGCCGGCCGCGACGATCGCGCCCGTGGTGTTCCAGTCGGCGATGTCGATGTCGCCGCTGGCCAGGCCCGAGATCGCATCCTGCGTGTTGATGAACTCGAGCGCCAGGCCTTCGTCCTTGAAGAAGCCCTTCTCGATGCCGAGCTGCACGCCCAGGCCGGTGACACCGGGGTAGCCGGCGTAGCGCAACTTCAGCGGCGCAGCCTCGGCGGCCGGCGCGGCCACGGGCGCCTTCGCCTCGGGCTCGGTGCGCGAGCACGCGGCCAGGATGGCGATGCCCACGCCGACGGCGGCCAGGCGGGCCCAGCGGATTCGGCGAGCGCGGGCGATGAAAGGGATGGAGGTCATGGATCTGTCGAACAGGGAAAGGAAAAGAATGCGCAGGGCCTCAGGCGGGCCGCCAGCGCAGGAACAGCAGGCGCTCGAGCAGGTCGAGCGCGGCGATCATGGCCACCGCCAGCACCGTGACCAGCCCGATCAGCGCGAAGGTCTCGGCCGTGTCGAGCGAGGCGGTCGAGCGCGTGATGAGGTTGCCCAGCCCTTCCTTGGACGAGAGCATTTCCGCGAACAGCGCCCCCACCAGCCCCACCGAGGCCGAGACGCGCAGCGCCGCGAAGAGGGTGGGCACGGCCGAGGGCAGGATCACCTTCCAGACGGTCTGCAGCGTCGAGGCCCGGAACGCACGCGCCACCTTCAGGTGTTCGCGGCGCGTCTGCTTGATGCCGGCGATGGTGCTGTAGAGGATCTGGAACACCGAGAACAGGAAGACGATCGCCACCTTGTGGCTGAAGCCGATGCCCAGCCACAGCGCGAGCAGCGGCACGATCGCCACCTTGGGCACCGACATCAATGCCGCCATGAAGGGTTGTGCGAAGCGTTCCGCCGAGGGCGTGAGCACCAGCAGCACGCCGAAGCCGATGCCAGCGACGACCGCCGCCGCATAGCCCACGGCGAACTCCGCCAGCGTGACGCCCGTGTGATGCAGCAACTGGCCGCGCGTGAGCATGGGGCCGAAGCGCTCGAAGATGGCCGTGGGCGCCGGCAGGTAGAGCGCGCTCACCGCGCCGGCACGCACCGCCGCCTCCCAGACACCCAGCAGTGCCAGCGCGGTGGCCACCTGTGCGAGCACGATCCTCCAGCCCGCGAGGCCGGGACGCGTGCCCGGCTGGGTCTTGGCCTCAGACCACACGGTGGTGCGTTTCGGTGATGCGGCCGAACTCGGCGTCGGCGGTGCGCACACCCTCGAAGCGGTTGGCCGGCTTGTCGACGCGGCCGAAGTGCGCGCCGAAGGTGCTGCCGCTGTAGTCCTCGCGGAACAGGCCGCGCGCGCGCAGGATCGGCAGCACCAGCTCGACGAAATCGTCCAGCCCCGCGGGCAGGTGCGGCGGGCAGATGTTGAAGCCGTCGGCCGCGCCGTTCTCGAACCAGTGCTGGATGGTGTCGGCCACCTCCTCCGCGCTGCCGATCGCCAGGAAGTGGCCGCGCCCGCGCGCGATCGCGTACTCGAACACATGGCGCACCGTGGGTGCCTCGGTGCGGTTGAGCTGGCGCGCCTGCGTGATGAAGAGCCGCGCCAGCGCGAAGGCCGGATCGGCTTCGTCGAAGGCCGGGAACAGGTCCTCGCCCGACAGGCCGGTGAGCGGCACGCGCAGGTCGCGTTCGAGCGCGGCGGTGTCGAGCTTGGCGGCGATCAGCGCGCTGAGCCGCTGGTAGAGCGCATAGGCCTCCTCGCTGGTGCGGCCGATGTAGGGCACCAGCCCCGGCAGCACCGACACCTCGTCGGCCGCGCGGCCGACGGCCACCGCGCCGGCCTTGATCTCGCGGTAGAAGCCCTGCGCCGCCTCGAAGGTCGGGACGCCGGCGAACACCACCGTCGAGTGCGCGGCACCGAAGGCGCGCGAGCGCGGCGAGGTGCCCGCATTCACCAGCGGGATCTGGCCTTGCGGCGGGCGCGCGACGTTGAGCGGCCCCTTGACCTGGAAGAAGTGGCCCTGGTGTTCGATGGCATGCAGCTTCGCGGGGTCGACCAGCAGGCCGGTGTCCTGGTCGCCGACCAGCGCATCGTCTTCCCACGAGTCCCAGAGCTTGGACACCACCTGCACCAGTTCCTCCGCACAGTCGTAGCGGCGGCTGTTGTCCCAATGGTGATCGCGGCTGAAGTTCTTCGCGGCGCGCTCGTCGGCGCCGGTGACCACGTTCCATGCGAGCCGGCCGCCGCTCAGGTGGTCGAGCGAGGCGGTCTGGCGCGCGATGTGGTACGGGTCGGCGTAGGTGGTGTTGGCGGTGGCGATCAGGCCGATGCGCTGGGTGTGCGCAGCCACGTAGCCGAGCATGGTGAAGGGCTCCAGCCGCACCGTCTGCGAGGGGAACACGTACTGCTGCTCGGCACTGGTGGCGAGCGCGTCGCCGAGGAAGAAGAAATCGAACTTGGCGTCTTCGGCCTTGCGCGCGATCGACGCGATGAAGGCCGGATCGTGCGAGGCCTTCGGGTCCACACCGGCCAGGCGCCAGGCGCCGGGGTGGTAGCCGATGGAGAACAGGAAGATGCCGAAGTGAAGTTGACGCGGGGAAGAGGAAAGACTCGGCATCCGGAGGGAGGTCGCTGGTGAAGAAAAACCCGTGAGTCTCCGCCGCCACCGGGTGCGGGAGGAACGCAGATTTCCGCATGTGCATAGACGGTTTTCCGGCTTGACCGGCCGTCCCGCCGATCCCCCAGAACCATGGCCGTGTCCCTCACCGGCCGTCAGGACGGCGGACATCGCCCGCGATCGGATACCCGCTCATCGGCCCTCGCACATGCGAACAAACACCAATAAGACGTTCTTTCATCGAATCTTATGATTCACTTGCAGGACAAAGTGATTACATGCAAAACGCAAGGCTCAACTGCAAATCACGCCACACAGCAACAGCCCTGCTCCTCCCACTGTTTCATTCGGAAAGGCTTTACCCGTGACCCCTCGATTCACTCGACGCGCCCTGGCCCTGGCCGCGGCGGCTTCCTGTCTCTCACTGTCGGGCCTGGCCATGGCCCAGGGCAGCGAGTACCCGGCACGGCCCATCGAACTGGTCGTGCCCTACCCCGCTGGCGGTGGGACCGACGTGCTGGCGCGCGCCTTCGCGCAGGTGGCCACCAAGTACCTGTCCCAACCGCTGATCGTCATCAACAAGTCCGGCGCCGCCGGCGCCATCGGCTGGTCCTATGTGACGAACAGTCCGCCCGACGGCTATCGCATCGTGATCCTCGCGACCGATCTCGTGGTGCAGGCCAACATGGGCTACACCAGGATCACCTACCGCGACTTCGCGCCCATCGCCCGGCTCAACTTCGACCCGGCGGGTTTCTCGGTCAAGGCCGACTCCCCCTGGAACTCGGTGGCCGAAGTGCTGGCGGCGGCGAAGAAGGGTGGCTTGAGCGTGGGCAACGGCGGCACCGGAGGCGCCTACCACCTGGCGGCCGCGGCACTCGAGAAGCAGGCCGGGGTGGCGTTCACGCACATCCCCTACCAAGGGGCGGGGCCCTCGGCCCTTGCCCTGCTGGGCGGCCACATCCAGGCGACCACGATCGCCGGTGCGGAGGTCTGGCCCTACGTGACCAGCGGCAAGGTCAAGATCCTCGGCATGATGTCGGCGACCCGAACCGAAGGCTACGAGCACATCCCCACGCTCAAGGAACAGGGCTACGACATCCAGCTGGGCGCGTTCCGCGGCCTCGCCGCGCACAAGGAAACACCGCCGGCGATCATGGCGACGCTGCGGCAGGTGGCGGCCAAGGTCGCGGCCGACCCCCAGTTCAAGGACGCGCTCAAGAAGCAGAACATGGGCTACGCCTACGCCGACGGCCCGGCCTTCCAGGAGGCGCTGGCCAAGGACCATGCTTTCTATGCGGAGCTGATCGAGAAGGCAGGCCTGAAGGGCAAGCCGTAGGTCCTCGCGCCGCAGGCGGCACCCTTCCTCAGGTCAGATTCAAGCCGCCGCCATCCGACAGCAGCACTTCGCCGGTAAGGTAGTCGGAGGCCACCAGCATCAGCACCGCATGCGCGATGTCGTCCGGACTCGCCGCCCGGCGCATCGGAGCGCGCTCGCGCCACAAGGCCTGTGCCGCGGTCCAGTCGGCGGTCAGCGGCGTGTCGACCAGGCCCGGCGCCACGGCGTTGACGCGAATGTCCGGACTGAGCGACAGCGCGAGCAGGCGTGTCAGGTGATTGAGCGCGGCCTTGCTCACCGCATAGGGAATGGATGCCCCCTTGGGGCGGACGCCCGCGTGCGAGCTGATGTTCACGACGCAGCCCGCGCGGCGGCAGCGAGCCGCCTCGCGCAAGGCCGACTCGGCCAGCGCGACGAGATGGAAAGGCGCCACGACGTTGACTTCATGCAGCTCGTGCCACACCGCCGACGTGGCGGCGGCAAGGTCGTCGTGCGGAATCACCTTGCTGATGCCCGCGTTGTTCACCAGCACATCGAGCTGGCCCCATGCCGCGATGGCCTCGCGGACCAGGCGAACCCGATCGGCTTCCAGGGCCAGGTCGGCCTGCACATAGACCGCCTGCGGCAATTCGGCGGCCATCGCATGTCCCGTCTTCGCGGAACTGCGCGAATGAAGAACCACCGCATGGCCGGCGTGACTGAGCCTGCGCGCGATCGCGGCCCCGATGCCGGAAGTGGATCCGGTGACCAATGCGACACGAAGCGCGCCATCCTTGTTGGATTGACATTCATCTGGAAGATCTCTTAGGGGTTGCCATCAAGCCCACCACCGCCGCGCGCCTGTGCGGACTGGGTGGGAGCGCTGAAGCCTGCCGACTTCATCGCGTCGACGAAGCCAAGGGCCGTTCGGTCAACGGCCGGGGCGGGCAGGCATGGCCCTGTCGTACGGGCCAAGGATCGGGCGCCGTGTCTGGCGCCGGTCGATCTTGCCAGAGTCTGCCGGATCCTGCGGGCGAAGTTCAGCGGCGCGGCCGCAAGGAACACCTGCGCGAGCACCGCGGTGTGGAGACACCGCGTGCGCACAAGACAGGGGCAGCGGAGGCCCTGTCAGCGCTCGATCGCAGCCGGGAACGGGAGCCCCTGGACGGCAGCGCAGTGCTGCAACGCCGCCACGACCTCGTCACGCAGCGGGACACCGGAACGCAGACGGCTGGAGGCGTTCTCGGCCGCGCGCTGCCCCGGCAACCGCACCGCCTCAACGCCTGGCTGCGGCGGATTCGTCCGGCAGGCCTCGACGATCCAGTCCATCTGGCGGACGTACTCGCCCCGACCCGCATAGGCCTCGAGGTCGTGCAATTGAAGGTGGACGTTGGCGCACCAGCCCCCTTCGAGCAGGTCGGGGTCGGCGCGGCCGTAGCCGCCCAGTGCGCTGGTCAGCGCCTCGACGTAGAGCGCCATGCCGTAGCCCTTGTGGCCCGCCGAGATGCCGCCCAGCGGCAGCAAGGTGCCCGGCGGCTGCGCCGACATCACCGCGGGGTCGCGCGAGGGCACGCCGGCCGCATCGAGCAGGCAGTCTTCCGGGAAGCACTGGCCGGCCGCGTCGAGGCGGCGCACCATGCTGTTGGTGGTGATGGAGGACGAGATGTCGACCAGCACCGGAGGGCCCGAGGTGGGCAGCCCCATCGCCATCGGGTTGGGCGTGAAGACGGCCCGGGTGCCGCCATGCGGTGCCACGGTGCGCACCGTCGGATCGGAGCTGGCGATGAAGGCCATGAAGCCCTCTTCCGTGGCCTTGCGCAGGTAGGACGCGAGGCACGCGATGTGGTGGCTGTTGCGCAGCACCAGCGAGGCCGTGCCGTAGCGCCTGGCCTTGGGCTTGAGCGCTTCGAGCGCCTCCAGCATCAGCCAGGGCCCGGGCAGGCGATGGCCGTCCCAGACCGCGACCGCGGCCCGGTCCTGCAGCACCTCGGGCTCGCCGGCCACCTGCATGAAGCCCTTGGCGATCTGGTCCATGTAGGGCGCCAGCAGCGCGAGGCCGTGGGTGTCGTGGCCCAGCAGGTCGCCGTCGAGCAGCGTGTCCGCGACGGCGGCGGCCTTCTCCGGCGGCATCGACGCGGACTGGAGCAGGTCCCGTGCGAACGCGGCCAGGGCCGGCGCGGGATAGCGGTGCAGCGAAGTCATGCGGACCTCAGGGCGTCAGAGGCCACGGCGCAGCAGGCCGCGCGCGGCGAGGTTGTTGACCAGCGCCCGCACGCCGAAGGTCCAGGGCGCCGCATCGTTGCAATGCCGGACCTCGTTCACCAGCTCGCCCAGCCACTGCGCGCGGATGCTGACGCGGTCGCCCACATGGTGCGTGAAGCCCTTGCCCTTCGCGCCGCGGTCTTGCGTGGGCGCGAACATCGTGCCCAGGAACAGCAGCATGCCGTCGGGGTACTGGTGGCTGCCCATGGTCTGGGCGACGAGCTCGAGCGGATCGCGGCTGATCTTCTCGAGCGAGCTGCTGCCTTCGAGCACGAAGCCATCCAGGCCCGTGACCGTCATCCGGACCTGCTCCTGCCGGACCTGGTCCAGACCGTAGTGCGCGTCGAAGAGACGGATGAAGGGACCGATCGAACAGGTGGCGTTGTTGTCCTTCGCCTTGCCCAGCAGCAGCGCGCTGCGGCCTTCGATGTCGCGGTGATTCACGTCGTTGCCCAGCGTGGCGCCCACGATGCGTGCGCGGCTGTTCACCGCCAGCACGACTTCGGGCTCTGGGTTGTTCCAGACCGAATCCGCGCGGATGCCGACGTGGTCGCCATAGCCCACCGCCGCGAGCACCGGCGTCTTGGTGAAGACCTCGGCATCGGGCCCGATGCCGACCTCCAGGTACTGCGACCACATTCCTTTGTCCACCAGCAACGCCTTGAGCTTCATGGCCTCCGCGCTGCCCGGCTTCAGGCCCTCGAGCTCGGCGCCCACCACGCTCAGCACCTGGTCGCGAAAGCGGGCCGACAGCACCGGGTCGCCCGCGCCATGCTCCTCGATCAGCCGTTCGACCAGGCTCTCGGCGAAGGTCACGCCCGAGGCCTTGACCACCTGCAGGTCGCAGGGGGCCAGGAAGAAGGGCTTCGAGGCGTCCCGTTGCGCCACGATGCTGTTCGCGACGATCTCGGCCAGGCCCGCGACCCTCACGCCCGCGACGGCGCGCGCGCTGTCCGCGGGGGACTCGGTCTCGAGCAGGCTGCTCATGGTCGGGAAGGTTTCGGAGATGTCGTGCACGCCGTCTTCACGGATCACGACCACGCTGGGGCCGGCATGGACACCGGGTTGCCAGATGCGCGCCACCAGCGTGCCCGCGCAGCCGTCGGCCGGCAGGAAGCGTTCGAGGATGGCGGCGGAGGATGGGGAGTTTGCGTTCATGTTCAAGGTCTTGTCTGGACTGTCGGTTCGAATGCGATTTCTCTGTCGAGCGGGAACATCGGCCCGCGCAGCTTCTGGTAGGGCAGGCGCGTCACGTTGGAGGCGGCCACGCCGGGGGTGTCGACATAGATGCTGTCGATGCACCAGGGCTCGAAGGCCACGCGCCACGCCGAACCCGACTTGGCGACGATGAAGCGCTGCGCCTTCGGGTCGATGCCCAGCACCGTCAGGTGGTCGCTGTCGAAGGGCATGACCCGCTCCGTCGTCAGCACGACGGTGACACGCCCGGCCTGCAGCACGGCCGTCAGGCCCATGCGCACGGTCTGTCCCGTCATGTAGGGGCCCGTGCGCTGGTAGCTGACGTCCCGCACATCGGACACCGTGCCTTCGAGGCGCACGGGGTCGCCGCTCAGCGGCGTGGAATGGGCGCCCACCAGGCGCGCGAAGCGCGCGCCGACGCCCTGCGCCGCCGCGTGGGCCGCCGCCTGCGGGTCCCACAGCACGACCGTGGCCGGCCCCAGGTCTTCCTTCAGCAGCAGCGCGAGCACATGCGTGCTGTCGCCGGGGCCGCCGCCGCCCACGTTGTCCGCGGGCTCGGCGATCACGACGAGGCCCGGCCTGCCCGCCAGGCCGCGGATGCGCGCCCGCACCGCGTCTTCCGTTTCCAGCCGCGGGACGAAGGCCTCGCGTTGCGCCCAGGCCGACTCGGCGATCCGCTGCACCACCCCGGCCGCGGCGGCGCCATCCTCGCCATAGCCGAGCGCGGTGAAGCCGAGGTAAGGCACATCGGCATAGGCGAAGCCGGGCACCACCGAAGCGGTCCAGACCGCCTGCTGTTCCTCCGCGGCATGCGCCAGGCGCAGCAGTCCGGCCATGGGCTCGTCGTGCGTGCTTTGCGCCTGTGGCACGGTGATCAGCGGCAGCCGGGCCCAGGCCTTCTTCGGGCGCCCGCCGGTCGCGAGCATGTGCGCCATCCAGCGGGCCGCCTCGGCGCCGCGCTCGGCCATGTCGACGTGCGGAAAGGTGTCGTAGCCGATCAGCAGGTCGGCGGCTTCGATGGCTGCGTCGCTGAGGTTGGCATGGATGTCGAAGGTCGCCACCAGCGGCAGGCCGGGCCAGCGCGCTTTCACTTCTTCCAGCAGCAGCGCATCGCCGCTGCGCCCATCCTCCAGCACCATGGCGCCGTGCAGCGCCAGGTAGATGCCTTCCAGCACGCCAGCCGATGCCGCGATGTCGTCCAACAGGACCGTGCTGAACTTCGCGTAGGCCGCCAGCGTCACCGGCCCCGAGGGCACGGCGGCGTAGAAGCCGCTCGGCACCGCATCGATCCCGCTCTTCCAGGCCTCGCGCAGGAAGCCGCCGATCTCGGTCTCGCTGCCGGCCAGTTCGAGGCGAAGCTTGTGGGCCGGGATGCACTGGTACGCCTCGAACTGCGCCACGTCCGCCAGCACCGGGGAGAAGGTGTTGGTCTCGTGCCAGATCCCGCCG
>Ga0182008_10000148_pt1 | contig 54597 bp, 56 predicted proteins | sample Sormic07211129_1_FD_120482 | JGI IMG/M metagenome (GOLD analysis project Ga0182008, IMG submission 120482) | Rhizosphere microbial communities from Sorghum bicolor, Mead, Nebraska, USA - 072115-129_1 metaG | ecosystem: Host-associated > Plants > Roots > Rhizosphere | place: USA: Nebraska...
CGTCGTTCTGGCTGTCGATGGCGATGCTGTTCGTCAACGGTGCGGTCGACATGGTCAGCGTGGTCGTGCGCCAGACGCTCGTGCAGCTCGACACGCCCGACGAGATGCGCGGCCGCGTCAGCGCGGTCAACGCGATCTTCATCGGCGCGAGCAACCAGCTGGGCGAATTCGAATCGGGCGCCACGGCCGCGCTGCTCGGGCCGGTGGGCTCGGTGGTGCTGGGCGGGGCGGGCACGATGGTGGTGGCGCTGGCCTGGTTCCGGCTGTTCCCCTCGCTGGCGAAGCGGGACCGGATGGTGTCCGCGCCACCGCGCTGACCTGGAGCGGTGGCCCGAGGGGGCAAATTGATCTGATTGACCTGAAGGCGTAAAATCTCATCAATCAGATCAAAGGAGCCCCCACCATGGCCAAAGCCGCATCCGCCACGCTGCAGGGCGATCTGCTCTCCGTGGAACCCTACCGCGACGCCTCGGGCCGGCGCACGCCGGGCCGGACCTTCCTGCTCGAGGTCAAGGACGCGGCCAGCTCCAGCATGTTGCTGGCCTCCCTGTCGATGCTCGACCGGCTGCTGGTCGAGAAGATGACGACCGTGCGCGAGCGGCAGATGGCGGAGGTGGTCGACTTCATGGCCGAGCGCATGCTGGTGCCCAGCGCGGTCGAGCTGGACATGGCGCGGCGGCTCGCCACCCGCCACGCGCGGGTGCTCAACGAGTTCGGCCACTTCACGGCCGAGCAGCTGGCGGACGCCAACGGCTCCCAGGCCGGCAACCGCTCGGCGCTGGCCGACAACTGGCGCAAGCGCCGGCAGGTGTTCACGGTGCCGCATCCGGACAAGACGGCGCGCGAGCGCGATGTCTATCCGGCCTTCCAGTTCGAGGCCCACAAGCCCATCAAGGCGGTGCACGAGGTGCTCGAGGCCTTCGGCGCGCACAAGGCGGGCTGGAAGCTGGCGCTGTGGTTCACCTCGAACAACGGCGGCCTGCCCGGCAGCGCGCGGCCGGTCGACCTGCTGGGCACCAACCCGCAGGCCGTGGTCGCCGCCGCGCGGCGCGACGCCGAGGGGAGCGCGGCTTGAGCTGCCGCGCGCCGGCCGCTTCGCTGGACCCCCTGTTCGAAGACTGGCCCGCGGGCGACACGATCCACGTCATCCACGACACGGCCTTCGCGCCCGAGAGCTTCAACCCGGGCGCCGATGCCGCCGGCGTGCCGCGCAAGCCGACGCGCTTCGCGCCGATCCGCGACGCCAGGGGCAAGCTGGTGCCCTACCTGTACGGCGGCACGACCCTGGACTGCGCCATCTTCGAGACGGTGTTCCACGACGTGCCCTTCGATGCGCCCGACAAGTACGTGGACCTCGACGCCTTCGCCCAGCGCGGCCACGGCCAGCTGCTGCCCCAGCGTGCGCTGCGGCTGGTCGACCTCACGAGCGAGGGGCTGCACCGCATCAAGGTGCCGAAGGAGGAACTGATCGCCAGCCCCTCGCGCGACTACCCGGCGACGGCGGCCTGGGCCCAGGCGCTGCACCATCGGTTCGCGGATGTCGATGGGCTGGTGTGGATGTCGCGCCAGCGCGACCGCGACCGTTCGGTCGTGCTCTTCGGCGACCGCGTCAAGGGCGTGCTGGCGGGCACGCGTATCGGCGGGCCGCTCGCGCGCAACGACGGCCTGCGCCAGGCGATCCTGGCGGCGGCCCTGCGCGCGGGCATCGACGCCTCCTGAACCGCGCAGGCGGTCAGGCGTCGCCGAACACCGAGAGGGCCTGCGGCACCTCGAGCGTCACGTCCGACAGCGGCTGCGCCACGCAGGGCAGGATCCAGCCTTCGGCCTTTTCCTCGGCGCTCAGGCCGGGCCATTCGATGACGTGGCGGGTTTCGCCCGCGAGCCGCAGGCAGATGCAGGTGCGGCAGGTGCCGTTGCGGCAGGAGCTGGGCAGTTCGATGCCGGCGGCATCGGCGGCGCGCAGCAGGGTCTGCTCGGGCGTGGTCTCGAATTCGAAGCCGCCCGGCGCGATGCGCACTTTCATGGAATTCAGCGCGGCGCCGCGCCTTGCTGCTGTTGCTGCTGCTGCCGGCGCTGGTCGCGCAGCATGAACAGGTACAGGCTCTCGACCTTCTCGCGCGCCCAGGGCGTCTTGCGCAGGAACTTGAGGCTGGACGAGACGCTCGGATCGCTCTCGAAGCAGCGCAGCGGGATGCGCTCGTTGAGCCCGGGCCAGCCGTACTCCGCCTGCAGCGCCCGCACGATGGCCTCGAGCGTGAGGCCGTGCAGCGGGTTGCGCGGCTGGGCCGGCGCGGGCGGCGGTGCGGCGTCGGAAGACGTCACTTGTTCTTGAGCTTGCCGCGCGGGATCACCGCGGTCGTGATGGTCCGGATCGGCTCGCCGGCGGCCGAGATGGGCTTGGGCGGCGAGGTGTCTTTCTTGGGCTTCTTGGCCTCTTTGTTGGCGCGTTGCTGACCTTTGGCCATGGTGGACTCTCCGCAGAAGAATGGTTGATATGGCGGGGAGTTTAGCGGCGCGGCGACAATAGGCGGTTCCATCGAAGAACTCTGCATTTCATGTCCCACTACGAAGTCCGCCCCGCCACGATGCGCGATGCCAAAGCCATCGCCGAAGTCCATGCCGCCGCCGCCAGGGCCGCCTACAAGGACATCCTGCCCGAAGAGGAACTGCACGCGCTGGCCCCGGCCACCCGCGAAGCCAAGTGGCGCGAAGCCATCGAGTTCGCCGAGCCCCAGGTGCAGGTCGCGGTGCTGGGCGACGAGGTCGTCGGCTTCGTCGGCTACGACCGCTCGCGCGACCCCAAGACCCCCTCGACCACCGGCGAGATCTGGGCCGTCTACGTGCTGCCCGCCCATTGGGACAAGGGCGTCGGCGTCGCGCTGTGGGACGCCGCCCGCGAAGGCCTGGAGGAAGAAGGGTGCACGGTCGTCACCATCTGGGTGCCGCTGCGCAACGAGCGCGCGATGCGCTTCCACGAACTGGCCGGCTTCAAGCGCGAGATGAAGACCGCCAAGACCACCGCGATCGGCACGGTGAAGATCGAAGAGATCCGCCTCAAGCGCGCGGTCTGACGATCCGGTCGCCGGGCCGGCGCGAGCACGCGTAGGCCGGCGACCCTTTTTGGCGGCCCGGTCACGGCGGCCGGCTAAGCTGCCGAGCTTCATCCGCTCCGACCCTCCTCCATGGCCGCCAGTCTCTTCCTTTTGCTCGACGACATCGCCACGGTGCTCGACGACGTGTCCATCCTGACCAAGGTGGCGGCCAAGAAGACGGCCGGCGTGCTGGGCGACGACCTGGCGCTCAACGCGCAGCAGGTGGCCGGCGTCAAGGCCGACCGCGAGCTGCCCGTGGTCTGGGCGGTGTGCAAGGGCTCCTTCGTCAACAAGGCGATCCTGGTGCCGGCCGCGCTGCTCATCGGCAGCTTCCTGCCCTGGGCCATCACGCCGCTGCTGATGGTCGGCGGCGCCTTCCTGTGCTTCGAGGGCGTCGAGAAGCTGGCCCACAAGTTCCTGCACAAGGACGACCATGCCGACGAGGCCGCAAGCCCCGCGCAGGGCACGGCCGATCCCGCGGTCGACGTGGCGGCGGCCGAGAAGGCCAAGGTCAAGGGCGCGATCCGCACCGACTTCATCCTGTCGGCCGAGATCATCGTGATCACGCTGGGCACGGTGGCGGGCCAGCCCTTCGGCACCCAGCTCAGCGTGCTGGTCGGCATCGCGCTGCTGATGACCGTCGGCGTCTACGGCCTGGTTGCGGGCATCGTCAAGCTCGACGACGCGGGCCTCTACCTGAGCCGGCGCGCGGGCGCGGCCTCGCAGGCGCTGGGCCGCGGCATCCTGGCCTTCGCGCCCTGGCTCATGCGCGCGCTGTCGGTGGCCGGCACGGCCGCCATGTTCCTGGTCGGGGGCGGCATCCTGGTGCACGGCGTGCCGGCGCTGGGCCATGCGGTCGAGGCCTGGGCCGCCGCCAACGGCACGCTGGGCACGGTCGGCGGCATGCTCGCCAACGCGGGCGTCGGCATCGTCGTCGGCGCGCTGGTGCTGGCGGTGGTCGAGGTCGCGAAGAAGGTCTTGAAGCGCGGCTAGCCGCCGCGGCCCTTGGCGCGCTGCACCAGCGCGACCACGGTGAGCGCCGCGCCCAGCACGACGGCGAACCAGCCGACCACGACGGCCCCGGCGATCATGTCGCGCGTGCCGGAGGGCGGAAGAAAATAGGGAGCGACGATCACGGCCACGCCGATCAGCAGGCAGAGGATGCCGCGTTCGACCATGCGGGGTTGACGGGAGGGTTTGGAAGCCATGGGGCGAGTGTAGGCGGCCGCGCCGCCGCCGCCCTCAACGGACCTGCTTCGGCAGCTCGAGCAGGTCCTCGAGCACCAGGCCCTTTTCCTTCAGGATGGCCTCGAGCAGCGGCTGCAGCTTGCCCAGGCTTTCCTGCACCGCTTCGCGCACCGTGTCGACCACCACCTGCGTGCCGCGCTCGATCTCGATGTTGAGGCGGTCGCCGGCCTGCTTCTGCTCGAACACCGTCATGCGGCGCGTCTCGGGGATCAGCCAGACCTCGAACCAGCCCTCGGCGCGGTTCACCTCGGCCACCGTCAGGCTGGCGCCATTGATCGCGATGTAGCCCTTGGCGAAGACGTACTTGCGGAAGTCGCTCGGGATCGCGACACGCATCACGCGGTTGGTGTCGGAGCTGCGCACTTCTTCGATGGCCGCGGAAAAGTCGATGTGGCCCGACAGCGGATGGCCGCCGATCTCGGCGCCGTCCTTGGCGGCCCGCTCGACGTTGACGACGGCACCGACCGCGTAGGCGCTCAGCGTGGTCACGTTGAGGCTCTGGAGGATCACGTCGAAGGAGGCGCTGTCGGCCGACAGCAGCTCGGTCACCGTGAGGCAGACCCCGTCGACCGAGACGCTGGCGCCGATGGCCAGGTCGGTGCAGAAGCCCGGCGGGAACGCGAGCGTGAAGGTGCGCATGCCCTCGTGGTCGAGGATGCGCGTGAGGGTGGCGGTGCCTTGGATGATGCCGGTGAACATGGGTCTGGGAATGCGGGGGTCAAAGACCACAGCGTAGCCGTGCGCGCGGCGCCGGCCTGGACGGCGCCGATTTCCCCTTGCGCGGCAGGCGAGAATCACCGGCATGACATCTGCCGACCCGACCCCGATCCCACGCCTGCGGCGGCTGCTGCCGGCCCTCGCGCTGACGCTGGCCTGGGCCGGCGCCGCGGCCCAGTCGGATCCCGCGCAGTACCCGGTGGCCGCGACGGCTTTCCTCGACGAGGAACTGCCCAAGATGGCGACCGCGGTGGCCGAGCGCGACCGCGATTACTTCGAGGCTGCCATGGGCCGCATCGTCGCGTTCTCCGAGGACTGGGGCTTCAAGTCGCACGCCAATCCGGCGCTGGCCGGCTACCGGATGTGCACCGACGCGGTGTCCGACTTCGTGATCGTCGGACTCTGCAAGCTGATGCCCAACGGCAGCGAATGCGAGCCCGGGCTGGCGCCGCGCTTCGAGGCCAACCGGCAGCAGTGCCGGCAGGCCGCGCGCCGCTGAGTCTCAGGCCTTCTGCAGGCCCTGCAGGCTCTGCAGCATGACCGCGCGGGCCTGGCCCAGCACCATGCCCTTCCACTCGTCGTTGTCGCAGTAGAAGGCGTCGCGCACCTCGCGCCGGATCGCGCGCTGCTGCGCTTCGGGCGCCTCGGGATGGCGGCGCAGCCAGGTGTCGGCGCGCAGCCGGTCCAGCACCTCCAGGTCGGGCAGGGTGCCGAATTCCAGGCCCATCAGCGCGGTGTCGGCCTGCGGGCATTCGTCGTAGACGATCGAGACCACCGGGCCGGTCACGTCGGCCGAGGCCGAGGTGCCGTCGAAGGGCGCGAACACGTCGGCGCCCCACCAGGCCAGCGCCCGCGGCAGGCCGGCCGGACGGCCCGGGTAGATCTTCTCGCCGTGGCCGTAGGGGCCCAGGCCGGTGTGCACGTCGATCCAGGCGATGTGCTTGGCCGCGGCGCCGTGCTTGCGCAGGATGGCGCGCATGGTGCGGTTGCTCCACGAGGGGCCGGTGCCGCCGTAGAACACGCCGTCGGGCGAGGTGTACTGGCCGGTGGTCACCGCGGCGCGGTAGGCGCGCATGCCGTGCTTCTCGATGTAGGCGGCGACGGCGGCCTCGTCGGCGGCGGTCGGCGGCCATTGGGCCGGCAGGATCAGCGGCTCGACCTCGGCATAGGCCGCGTTCACCGGCAGCGGCTGCGTGAAGTCGATGTGGTTGCGGTTGAGGTCGATGTTGTCCTCGTTGGTGCGGTGCAGGTGCGAGAAGCCGTGCGGGTTCACCGCATGCACCAGCAGCAGCGCCACGCCGGCGCGTTCGAGCCGGCCCAGCAGGTCGGTGTCGTGCAGCATCGCGACCTGGCAGCCCGAGCCGCAGAAACCCTCGGGGCCGTGCGTGCCGGAACTCACCAGCAACAGCTTCTCGGCGTTGGGCGCGCCGATGTAGGCGGTGTCGGTGGACAGCGTCTCGCCCAGGGCGCCGGTGTGGCCCTCGAGCGGGAAGGATTCGACCGCCGCCTGGCGTTCGGCCGCGGCCTCGAGGAACTTGCGGCGCGCCTCGACATAGGTGCCGGAGAAATGACGGGTGGCTTGGGTGCTGTGCATGGGGTGTGTCCTTGTTCTGAAGAGGCGATCAGGCGGCCGCGGGGCGCGTCGCCTTGTCGATGTCCTGGCCGGTGTGGTCCTTGAGGCTGTACAGGCCGATCAGCGAGACCAGCGTCATGGCGAGCAGGTACCAGGCCGGCGCCAGCTTGTTGCCGGTGGCGTTGAGCAGCCAGGTGCTGATGAAGGGGGAGAAGCCGCCGAACAGCGCCACGCCCACGCTGTAGACCAACGACATGCCGCTGGCGCGCACATGCTTGGGGAACATCTCGGGCAGCATCGTGATGCCGGGCACGCTCTGGATCACCAGCGTGATGCTCAGCAGCCCGACCACGGTGAACAGCACGGCCGGCGTGGGCGAGGCGTTGAGCCAGTAGAAGCCGGGGTAGATCATCACGGCCAGCGCGATGCGGCTCCAGAGGATCAGCGGCTTGCGCCCGACCTTGTCGGCCCACAGGCCCACGAAGGGCGCGCAGGCGAAGGACAGCAGCCCGGTGATCGCCGCGCCGAACAGCGCGACCGGCGGCGCCATGCCGAGCTCGCGGATCGCATAGGTCGGCATGTAGAAGCTCACGACGTAGGCCGCCGCGGTGCCGCCGACCATGGTCAGCACGGCGTTGAGCACGGTGCGGCCGTGCAGGCGGCAGACTTCGCTGAGGCTGCTCTCGCGCTTCGTGCCGGCGGGCGGCGGCGGCGCGACCTCCAGCGATTCCTCGAGGTGGCGGCGGATGTACATGCCGACCGGCGCGATCGCCAGGCCGATCACGAAGGGCACGCGCCAGCCCCAGCTCTCCATCGCCTGCGGCGTGAGCGTGAAGGACAGCAGGCCCACCACCACCGCGCCCAGCAGGATGCCCAGGCCCTGGCTCGCGAACTGCCAGCTCGCCATGTAGCCGCGGTTCTGCGGCGTGGCGTGCTCGACCAGCAGCGTGGTGGAGGCGCCGACTTCACCGCCGGCCGAGAAGCCCTGGATCAGCCGCGCCAGCACGATCAGCAGCGGCGCGGCCACGCCGATCTGGGCGTAGGTGGGCGCGGCCGCGATCAGCAGGCAACCCAGCGCCATCAGGAAGATGGTCAGCGTCATGGCCTTCTTGCGCCCGGCGCGGTCCGCATAGGCGCCGATCACGATGCCGCCCAGCGGCCGCATGATGAAGCCGACGCCGAAGCTGGCCACCGTCAGCAGCAGCTGGCCATAGGCGTTGAAGGTCGGGAAGAAGAGCTTGCCGATGGTCAGGGCCAGGAAGCCGTAGACCGTGAAGTCGAAGAATTCGAGCGCGTTGCCGATGGTGGTCGCAACGATCGTCTTGCGGCGGCCGGGCCGTGTGTGTGCGGGCGAGGAAGGCATTGGACTCCGAGTGTTGTTTGGCGCGGATGCTAGAGAGCACGGGCGCTCATGAAAAGACAATAATCGGGGCAAGACGATAACTTTTCGTTGTCATTGCCGAAGATCTCTCCCCTTGAAACCCAACCAGCTTCATGCCTTCGTGGCCGTGGTCGAGCAGATGAGCATCCGCGGCGCGGCCCGCGTACTGGGCCTGTCGCAGCCGGCCGTGACCAAGATCGTGCGCGAGCTCGAGCGCGAGGTCGGCGCGCCGCTGGTCGAGCGCAGCGTGAAGGGCGTGCGGCTCACGCAGTTCGGCGAGGCCTTCGCCCCGCGGGCCCGGCTGCTGCTGGCCGACATGCGCCGCGCGCGCGACGAGATCGCGCAGATCCGCGACGGCGCGACCGGCACGGTGGCGGTGGCGGTCAGCACCTCCTTCGCGCTGACCGTGCTGCCGGCGGCCTTCAAGACCTTCCACGAACAGCTGCCGGCGGTCGAGGTGCGCTTCAGCGAGGCGGTGCTGCCCTCGATGCTCGACGGCCTGCGCGACGGCCGGCTCGACTTCGCTGTGGCCCACGTGGTGCCGGGCACGCTCGATCCGCAGTTCGAGAGCTTCGAGCTGTTCGCGGTGCGGCTGTTCGTGGGTGCGCGCAAGCGCCATCCGCTGCGCCATGCGCGCACGCTCAAGGAACTGCACGACGCCGAATGGGTGCTGCCGGGCGATGGCGATGTGGGCCGCAATTCGGTGCTGCCCCTGTTCACCCCGCATGGGCTGGAGGCGCCGAGGCGGGTGATCCAGGGCCAGTCGGTGACCGTCGCGCTGGCGCTGGTCGGCCACATGGACCTGGTGGGCCTGTTCGTCGAGCCGCTGGCGCAACTGGCCTTCTCGCAGCACGGCATCCGCCGGATCGAGGTCGAGGACACCTTGCCCACGCTGCGCGTGTGCGTGCTGCAGCGCCGGGGGCGGGCGCAGACCCCCGCGGCCCAGTGCTTCGTGGAATGCATCGCGCAGGCGGCGGCGGCGCTCGACCTCCGGCCTACCGAAGCGCCTTGAACCGGGCGGTGCGGCCTCAGGGCGCCGCGAGCTGGTAGCTGAGCTGCACGCTCAGGCGCAGCTTGCGTTCGGGGTTGTCCACGGCCGGGTCGCCGGTGGGCTTGGCGACCGCGAGGTCGAGGTTGTAGTGCTTCGCATCGGTGAGCCGCACGCCCAGCGCCACCGAGCGCAGGCTCCGGGGCACGGGCTGGCCGAGCTTCGTCGACACGTGCGCGGCCTCGAGCAGCAGGTAGGGCTCGACCTGCCGCAGCCAGACCATGTCGAGCGGGAAGGCGCGGTTGAGTTCGGCCGACAGGCCCCAGCCCGAATCGCCCGCGCCGTCGCCCGCCGCATAGCCGCGGCCGAAGCGCGCGCCGCCGAAGGCGATGCGTTCCGAGGCGGCCAGCGAGTCCGGGCTGTACTGGGCACCCAGGCCGAAGGCCGTGCCCCAGCGGTTGGCGAAGCGGTCGCGCTGGCTGGCGTCGAGCGTGAGCCGGGTGAAGTCGAGCTTGCTGCTGCCCGGGCCCGACAGGCCCGGCGCGTTGCTGCGCAGTTCGCTCGAGGCGCCCAGGCCGTCGATGCCGCGGGCCAGCAGCAGGCTGGCGCTGCGGCTGCGCTCGGGTTGCGCGTCGGCGCAGGCCAGCTGGGCGAACAGGGCGCGCACGCGGCTCTGGTCGATGAGCCGCAGGCCGGTGGCGGGCACGCGGTAGTCGTCGGTGTTGTCGACGCCGTAGAAGCCGCCGTTGAGGGTGAGGCTGCTGCGCGGGCTGAGCAGCAGCGGGTAGCTGGCCGACAGCTCGACGCGGCGGTTGGTGTTGTAGCGCTCGAGCGGCGCGCCCTCCTGGGCCCGCTTGTCGGGGTAGCCGTTGTAGGCGGTGACCTGGGCCTTGAGCGCCAGGCCATCGGTGCCCACCAGCTGGGTGTAGCCCAGCGAGAGCAGCTTCTCGCGCCGCAGGTCGCCCAGCAGGGTCGAGGCGCTGATCTGGCTGCCGGGCAGCAGCGGGTCGTTCCACACGCCGCTCAACACGGCGCGCGAGGTCGGCTGGCGCAGGTCGGCGCCCACCGAGACGTTGTAGGGTTCGCGCCGGACCTTGAGCACCAGCGCAGTGGCGCCGTCGGTGCTGCCGGGCATCGAGGCCTCGGCGCTCACCTGCAGCCCCGGCAGCCGGGCCAGCAGCTGCGTGACGCGCTCGAAGGTCGCGATGCGCAGCGGCCGTTCGCGGGTCAGGTGCTCGGCCATGGCGCGCAGCTTGGGCGTGGCCGGGCCGGCATCGCCCTCGATGCGCACGCTGGCGATGTAGCCCTCGACCGCCACGATGCGGACCACGCCGCCCTCGAAACGCTGGTCGGGCACGTAGACGAAGGACAGCGGCAGGCCGCTGTCCTTGTAGAGGGTGCTGAGTTCGCCCGCGATGGCGACCAGCTGGCCCACCGTCGTCGGGCGACCCACCAGCGGCGTGAAGCGGCGCGCCACGTCGGCGAAGGCCAGCGCGTCGACACCCTCGATGTCGAAGCGCGTGGGCGTCAGCGCCCGGTCGAGCGCGCTGCCGCTGGGCCCGGCCGGCGCGCGCAACTCCACCTGCGGCGCGACGGCGGCCGGCTGCGGGATGGGCGCCGGCGCGGGCAGCTGGCTCAGCGGGTTGCCGGCCGAGGGCGTCTGCGCATGGAGCAAAGGCGCCGCACCGGCCAGCGCGAGGGCCAGGCCGGCCAGGCCGGTCCTGGCGACGGGGGGAGGGCGCATCCGCATCCGCATCCGCCTCAGTTCTTCTTCAGGCCCAGGCCGCCGACGACGCCGGCCACGCCGCCCGTCACGTTCTGCACCACGCCGCCCATGCCGCCGCCCGCGGAAGCCGTCGTGCTGCCGCCGGTCAGCGGTGCCGTGACCGCGCCGGTCAGGGGCGCGACCGCCGCCAGCACGGGCGCGGTGAGCGGCGCCGTGGCCTGCAGCACCGGCGCCGTCAGCGGGGCGGCCGCCTGCAGCACCGGGGTGGTGAGCGGAGCGACGGCATTGAGGGGGGCGCTCACGCCCAGCCCGGCGCCCGCGCCCACACCCGCGGAAATCCCGCCGCCATTGCTGGCCAGCGCCACGCCGCCGCCCAGGCCCACGCCCGCGGCCAAGCCGCCCAGGCCGGTGCCCGCCCCGTTGCCCGCGGTCACCAGGCCGCCGGCCGAGCCCACTGTGCCGCCCAGCGGCTGGGTGACCGCCGCCAGCGGGGTGCCCGCGCCGGCCTGCTGCACGCCGGTGCCCACCTGGTTCGCCAGGCCGGCCACGGGCTGGCCCAGGCCGGTGCCGTCGCCCACCTTCTGGGTCAGCGTGACCAGCTTGTCGTCGATGCGGTCCACCGCCTGCGTGGCGCCGCCGGTGACCTTGCGCACCGCGCCGTTGTTGGTCACGCCGGCCAGCGGGGTCGCCAGGCCGCTGACGCCGTCGCCGACCTTGTCGACCAGGCCGCCGGCCGCGTTGGTGACGGGCTGTAGCGGGGTGGTCTTGCCGATGCCGCTGACCAGCTCGCCGGCGCTCGACACCGTCTTGCCGGTGTTGTCGACCACCAGCGGCAGGCCGCCCAGCGTGTTGCCCAGCGCATCCTTGCCGGTGCCCAGCTGGCCCAGGCCGCCGCTGACTGCGGTGCCGGCGCTGCCGACCGTGTTGCCGGCATTGGCCAGCACGCCGGCCGCCGGCGTGGTCTGGCCCAGGCCCGAGACCACCGTGCCCGCGCCGGTCACGGTCTGGCCGACGCCGCCGATCACCTGGCCGGTGGGCGAGGACGCGACGCCGCTGCCATTGCCGCCGCCTCCGCCGCCGTTGTTGTTGCCGCCGCCGCCGTTGCCCCCGCCCGCGCCGCCACCGCCGGCGTTGGCGCTGTCACCGCCGCCGCTGCCGGCACCACCGGCACCGCCGGGCTGAGCGGAGCCGGACGTGCCGCCGGCATCGAAACCCGCGCGGCCGCTGGAAGAGCAGCCACCGAGCAGGGCCAGCGCCGCGGCCACCGCCGCAACGCCCACGAGCGATTGGAATCGCGGTTGGAAAGAAACAGTCATGTGTGACTCCTGAAGTGGACGTGAAACCGGCCTGCCGCGGATTGCGCGGCGAAGGCGCCTGGACGTGTGCCAGGGCCCCTCCGGGAGCAGCTCGGCACACAGGCTTCACTGTGCGCCGGTGCGTCTGCCGTGTGACATTCAAGAGCAACTTGTGACTGTTTGTAGACAGTTTTTTCCGTGAAGGAAAGCACAGAGCGCGGGACAGTTGCCGAGGGTTAGAACCAAGGATTTACAGGCCTGTCCGGGCCGCCGCATCGGGGGCTCAGCGCGTGCCGGTGCCGTCGCGCAGCCGCTGCGCCACGGCTTCCACGTCGCGCCGCTTGCGCACCGCGGCCAGCAGCGGCGGCGCGCCGTCGGCGCAGGCCGCCACGGCGGTCGCCTTCTTCGGGCACAGGCCCAGGCAGCCGCACTCGACCACGCGCCAGCGCAGCGGCGCATGGCCCACGGCCTTGCGCAGCTCACCCCGCAGTTCCTTGGCCGTGTAGCGGGTCGGGCCGCTGCTGCGCCGCTGGCAATCGCCGCAGACCGTCAGCAGGCCGCCGAACTTGGGCTTGACGAAGGGCTCGGCGTCGGCGACGGGAGGCTGGGTGGAGGGTGCATCGGACATGGCGGCTTTCGGGGTTCATCGGGTGTGCGAACAGGGTAGGCCGTCGGCGTGCGCTATCGTGTCGGCCTGTCACTCATTCCGTCACCGTCATGTCGCTCGCGCCCATCGAAATCGAAACCGCCCCCGAACCCACCGCCACCGTCATCGTGATGCACGGGCTGGGCGCCGACGGCAACGACTTCGTGCCGATCGCGCGCGAGCTCGACCTGTCGGCCGTGGGCCCGGTGCGCTTCGTGTTCCCCAATGCGCCGGTGATGCCGGTGACCATCAACGGCGGCTATCCGATGCCCGCCTGGTACGACATCTTCCAGCCCGACCTGGTGCGCCGCGAGGACGAGCCCGGCCTGCGCCGCTCGCGCGACAGCATCGAGGCGCTGATCGCCCAGGAGAAGGCGCGCGGCATCCCCGCCAGCCGGATCGTGCTGGCCGGCTTCTCCCAGGGCTGCGCAATGGCGCTCATGACCGGCCTGCGCCACGGCGAGCGCCTGGCCGGCATCGTCGGCCTCTCGGGCTACCTGCCGCTGGCCTCGACGCTGGCCGCCGAACGCGCGCCGGCCAACCAGCACACGCCGGTGTTCCTGGCGCACGGCACGCAGGACGGCGTGGTGGTGCTGCCGCGGGCGGCCGAGACGCGCGAGGCGCTCAAGGACCTGGGTTACACGGTGGAATGGCATGGCTATCCGATGGCGCACTCGGTCTGCATGGAAGAGATCGCCGACCTCAACGCTTTCCTGCTGCGCGTGCTGGCCTAGCAAAAAAAGCGGGATCGCGGGTTGCCACGGCCGAATGCCCGGCGGATTCCCCGCGCGAGCAGCCTGTACCGAGAAGTGCTACCTTCCAGCCCCACCAAAGACGGACGAGTGATAAGAACATGAGCAAATTGCAGGAGCGACTGGACGCGCTCTCGCCCGCGCGGCTCAAGGGCATGCGGCGCGGCATCGAGAAGGAGAGCCTGCGTGCGCGGGCGGATGGCCAGCTGGCGCTCACGCCGCATCCGTCGGCGCTGGGCTCGGCGCTCACGCATCCGCACATCACCACCGACTTCAGCGAATCGCAGCTGGAGCTGATCACCGGCGTGCACGCCGGCGTCGAGGCGGCGCTGGAGGAACTCACGCAGGTGCACCAGTTCACCTACCGCGTGCTCAACGAGCTGGGCGACGAGCGCATGTGGGTGTCGAGCATGCCCTGCGGCCTGCCGACCGACGAGACCATCCCGATCGGCCGCTACGGCAGCTCGAACGTGGGCCGCGCCAAGAGCGTCTACCGCATGGGCCTGGGCCATCGCTACGGCCGGCGCATGCAGGCCATCTCCGGCATCCACTACAACTGGTCGCTGCCCGAGGTGTCGAGCGAGCAGTACTTCGGCCTGATCCGCAACTTCCGCCGCCACGCCTTCCTGCTGCTGTACCTGTTCGGCGCCTCGCCGGCGCTGTGTTCGACCTTCGTCGCCAACCGGCCGCACGAGCTCAAGCCGCTGGGCGAGGGCAGCATGCACATGCCCTTCGGCACGTCGCTGCGCATGGGCCGGCTGGGCTACCAGAGCGAGGCACAGGCCTCGCTGAAGGTCAGCTACAACAGTCTCGAGGGCTACGGCGCCTCGCTGCAGGACGCGCTCACGCGGCCCTGGCCAGCCTACGAGGCCATCGGCATCCAGAACCCCGGCGGCGACTACAACCAGCTGGGCACCACGCTGCTGCAGATCGAGAACGAGTTCTACGGCACGATCCGGCCCAAGCGCGTGATCTACCCGGGCGAGCGCCCGCTGCATGCGCTGCGCGAGCGCGGCGTCGAGTATGTCGAGGTGCGGCTGATGGACCTCGACCCCTTCGTGCCGGTCGGCATCACGGCCCAGACCATCCGCTTCCTCGATGTGTTCCTGCTGCACTGCCTGCTGTCGGACAGCCCCGACGACACGCCGCAGGAAATCACCGAGCTCGCCCACAACCAGCACCTGACGGCGGCCCGCGGCCGCGAGCCCGGCCTGCAGCTGCTGCGTGGCGGCCAGGAGGTGGCGCTGACCGAATGGGGCGCCGAGCTGGTGGCGCAGTGCGCGCCCATCGCCGCGGCGCTCGACGCGGCGCACGGCGGTTCGGCCTATGCCGAGGCGGTGCACGCGGCTCTCAACGGCCTGCGCGATCCGCACAGCCTGCCCTCGGCGCGGGTGCTCGCGGCCATGGCGGCCGAGCACGGCAACTCCTTCACCTCCTTCGTGCGGGCGCAGTCCGAAGCCACGCGCCAGACGCTGCTCACGCAGCCCTTCTCGCCGGAGGACCAGGCACGCTTCGCGCAGGAGAGCGCCGACTCGATCGGCGCGCAGAAGGACATCGAGGCGGCCGACACCATGCCCTTCGAGGTCTACCGGCAGCAGTATGTGTCGCCGGCGCGACTGGGCCTGGGCGAACGCGCGCGCAGCACGGCCACGGCCTGAAAGCCGACCCGGCCCGGGCCGGGGGCGCACGGCCTCCGTAGGCATCGGACTACCCGCATTGGCCGGCATGGCTCACCGCCCGGAGCCGCTGCGGCGCGATCATGGGTTTCAGAGATTCTTCTGAGCCGCAGCCTTCCAGTGACCTACCCCCTCATGCCCTTCAAGACCTACCTGGTCGAAGACAACCCAGTGATCCGCGAGAATCTCGTGGGTTTTCTGGAGGACATCGCCGATACCACGGTGGTGGCGCACGCCAGCACCGAGCGGGAAGCGGTGAGCTGGCTGCGCAGCCACCGCGACGGGTGGGACGTCGCGATCGTCGACCTGTTCCTGGAAGAGGGCAACGGCTTCGGCGTGGTCGATGCCTGCCGCGGCCGTGCCTCGCACCAGAAGGTGGTGGTGCTGAGCAACTACGCCACCGCCGACATGCGCGAGCGATCGCGCCGGCTCGGCGCCGACGCCTTCTTCGACAAGTCCGCCGAGATCGACCAGCTGGTGGCCTACTGCGCCGCCGTGCGCTGAGCCCCTGCCTGTCCCGTCCGTGCTGCCCATGGCTTCGGGCTTGAGGTACAACCTCGGCTCCGAAGAATTCATGAAGCAGGCAAAGAGATGAACAGTTCGATCGACTTCAAGGGCCGCGTCGCCATCGTCACCGGCGCGGGTGGCGGCCTGGGGCGCCAGCACGCACTGGCCCTGGCGGCGCGCGGCGCCAAGGTGCTGGTCAATGACCTGGGCGGTGCGCGCGACGGCTCGGGCGGCTCGGTGAGCGCGGCGCAGGCCGTGGTCGACGAGATCGTGGCGGCGGGCGGCGAGGCCCTCGCCAACGGCGCCTCCGTCACCGACTACGAAGCGGTGCACGCCATGGTGCAACAGGCCATCGATGCCTGGGGCCGGGTCGACGTGCTGGTCAACAACGCCGGCATCCTGCGCGACAAGAGCTTCGCCAAGATGGAACTGGCCGACTTCCAGCTGGTGGTCGACGTGCACCTGATGGGCGCGGTCCACTGCACCAAGGCGGTCTGGCCGCACATGACGGCGCAGAAGTACGGCCGCATCGTGATGACGACCTCGTCGTCCGGCCTCTACGGCAACTTCGGCCAGAGCAACTACGGCGCGGCCAAGATGGCGCTGGTCGGCCTGATGCAGACCCTGAGCATCGAAGGCGCGAAGAGCGACATCCGCGTCAACTGCCTGGCCCCCACCGCGGCCACCCGCATGACCGAGGACCTGATGCCGCAGGCCGTGCTCGACGCGCTGCAGCCCGAGGCGGTGGTGCCCGCGATGCTGGTGCTGGCCGCGCAGGACGCGCCCAACCGCACCGTGCTGTGCGCGGGCGCGGGCGGCTTCGAGGCGGCCCACATCACGCTCACGCAGGGCGTGTTCGTCGCGCCGGGCGCCGATGCGCCCGAGCAGCTCGCGGCGCGGCTGGCCGAAGTGACGGCACGCGAAGGCGAGCAGCTGCCGCAGAGCGGTGCCGCCCAGGGCACGCTCGAGATCGAGAAGGCGACGCGGGCCGCGGCCCGCTGATCGCGCTGCGTCAGGCGCCCGGCGTCGCGGGCGCCGACACCGCGCTTGGATTGCGCTGCAGGGCCGGCGGCAGTTCGCCGTCGAGCCAGTCCATGCGCCAGGCCAGCACCAGCAGCGCGCAGACCGCGACCACCGTCGCCACCGCACCGGTCATCCGGTGCCGTTCGGCATAGGGGTCGCGCAGCACGCGGTTGGCATGGGGCGGCAGGTGCGCGGTCTGCGACAGCGAGCCGCCCAGCCGCACATTCACATGCATGCGGCCGTTGATGGCCCAGCCACTGGCGTCCAGGATCGGGCCCAGGCTGCGCTGGCGCAGCTTGAGCCAGGCGATCAGCATGCTCGGTCCCGAGATCGCGAGCACCAGGCCCAGCACCGCGATCGGGATCCACTGGCCCAGGTCGACGAACTTGCTGAACACCGCGACCAGCACCGCGCTGATGCTGCCCAAGGCCACGCCGATGGCGGCCACCGTGCCCACATCGACGCGGCCCGGCAGCTTGATCGGATCGGCCGGCTTGGCGCCCGCGGCCAGGCTCTTGTCGGCGGTGGTGAGCGTCGAGGCCAGCGAGCCGAGCGAGCCCTGCGCCACCGTGTCGCTGGCCGCCGCGCGCTTGGCCACCTGCTCCTCGATCATGCGCAGGAACTTCTTGTAGGGCGAGAAGAAGGCCTGCGCCACGCTGGTCGGGTTCTCGATCACCTTGGTGATGGTGGCGTCCCAGTCGCGGCCCTGGCGGTCGTAGAACACGCCGTTGCGGCCGACGAACAGGAAGTCGGTGTCGCCGGCCGTGAAGGCCGAGACCACGGTCATCTTCTCGCCCTTGCGCGTGCACACGCAGTAGGCCAGGCAGGCCTTGGCCAGGCCGGCCAGCGGCGCATGCTTGGCCGCGTCGGCCACGGCCACGCTCAGGTCGCAGCTGCGGCCGTCGAGGTAGAGCCGCCCGGCCTGGAAGATCGCGCCTTCGCGGCGGTAGAAGTCCTTGAAGGCGACGAAGTTGTTGACCAGCGTGAGCAGGTCGCGCTGGAAGCGCAGCAGCTTCTCGAGCTCGGCGATGCGCGCGTTGTGCGGCTCGACACGCTCGTCGTCCTCGATCAGCTGCATCAGCGGAGCCTGCAGCGCCAGGCTGTCGGCCAGCTCGACGGCACTCAAGGCACCGAGCTGCGTGGCGGGACGCGCCGTGAGCCAGCGCTGGCAGGATGCGAGCCTTTGCTGCAGCGCACGCCAGTCCGCTTCGGCGAGTTCCTGCGGATCGGCCGCCTCCGCGCCCGGCAGCAGGGGCAGCGCGTCGCGCCGCAGGGTGCGCAGGGCTTCGGCCCAGGCCGGGTTCACGCCGCGCAGCAGCGGCAGCGTGCGGCCCGGCGCTATGGGCGCGAGCGGCAGGCGCGCGATGCTGTCCGACTGCATGTGCAGGTCGGCCTGCGCGGCCAGCGCCTCGTAGTCCTCGACCGAGGGGTTGAGGGCCTTCACCGCGCGCGGATCGAAGGCCGCGACGCGGCAGCGCGCGAAGAAGTCGTCGACCTTCTCGCGCACCGCGCCCAGGGCCTGCGCCGCGGCCAGCATCGCGGCCCCGTCGGCGCCGCCCTCGCTGCCCTGGCCGGCCTGCCAGTCGTGCAGCGCCTTGGCTTCGGCGAAGAAGGTCTCGGTCTTCTTGCGGTCCACGCCGTCCAGGCCCTTGCGGTCGCGCGCGGCGCCGTGGGTCTTCATGATGCGGCGCAGAAGGGTCTGCAGCGCCTCGTCGTCGGTGCTCTCGGGCGGCACCACGCCATCGCCGTTGAAGCGCATCGCGGCCAGCAGCTCGCTGCGGTCGGTCACGTCGGCCAGCGAGAGCCGGTCGGCGCCTTCCTTGCCGCGCAGCTGCAGGATGCGCCGGGCTTCCTCGGCCAGCGGCACCGCATCGCCCTCGGCATCGGCGATGGCGTCGAGCGCGAGCGTGTCGCCGCCCTGCATCAGCACGTCCGGGTCCTTCAGATGCTTGCAGGCCCATTCGCAGGCGGCGATCAGTTCGGGCGGGCGGATGCGGCCGTCGCCGTCGGTGTCGATCAGCGCCAGCGTGCGCGGATCGATCTCGATGCCGCTGGCGGGGCAGGCCAGCGCGACCCAGAGCTTCTGGTCGAGCTGGCCGATGCGCGCGATGTCGGTGCCGTTGCGGATCAGGACCTGGTCCACGCCGCCGGCGCGGAAGAACTGCCAAGTGTGTGCTTCGTCGGGAACCATCGATCGGGACGCTTTCTTTCTTCGGTGCAGGGGAGGCTGCAAGTGTCGCTGCGTGCCGCGAGGGTTCGCGTAGGCGAGAGGGCCGCCTCGGGGTGCGCGCTGCTCTGGCAGGCCGCCGGCACTGCGGCGACAATGGCCGCGACCCTTTCACTCTCCGCCTTCCGCTTCGCATGTCCGCTCTTCCCGACACCCTGTGCTATCTCAACGGCGCGTACGCGCCCGTCGCCGAGGCGAAGGTTTCCGTGCTCGACCGCGGCTTCATCTTCGGCGACGGCATCTACGAGGTGGTGCCGGTCTACGGCCGCAAGCTGTTCCGTTTCGCGCAGCACATGGCGCGCCTCGAACGCAGCCTGGCGAGCGTGCGCATTCCGCAGCCGCTCACCGCCGACGAATGGCTGGCGCGCTGCCGCCACCTGATCGCGGCCCATGCGGCCGACGACCAGATGGTCTACATCCAGGTCACGCGCGGCGTGGCGCCGCGCGACCATGCGATGCCGGCCGGCATCGTGCCCACGGTCTTCATGATGTCCAACGCCATGAAGGCGCCGAGCGCCGCGACGCTCAAGGCCGGCGTGGCCTGCGTCACGGCGCGCGACTTCCGCTGGGAGCGCGCCGACATCAAGAGCACTTCGCTGCTGGGCAACGTGCTGGCGCGGCAGATCTCGGTCGATGCGGAAGCGGCCGAGACCGTGCTGCTGCGCGACGGCCTGCTGACCGAAGCTTCGTCGTCCAACGTGTGGGTGGTGAAGGGCGGCGTGGTGCACGGCGCGCCCAAGAGCGTGCATGTGCTCGAGGGCATCCGCTACGAGCTGATCCGCGAACTCTGCGAGGCCGAGGGCATCGTGTTCGACCTGCGGCCGATCTCCGAGGCCGAGGTGCGCGAGGCCGACGAGCTGCTGCTGAGTTCGGCCAGCAAGGAAGTGCTGCCGGTCACGTCCCTGGACGGTCGACCGATCGGCCACGGTGCACCGGGCCCGGTGTTCGCGCGGCTGCATGCGGCTTACCAGCAGGCGAAAGCGGCGCAATCGATCTAGGACCCGCCTGGACCTGGCACAGGCGCGTCACCTCTTGCGCTATCGCGCGGCACCGCCTTCGTCGCGCCGCCAGAAGCGCCACTGCAGTTGGCGCTTCTGCCGGCTTTCGAGCGAGCGCATGTCGAGGGTGTCGAAGACGGGAAAGCGCGCGCCGTTGCGCCGGCGCAATTCGCTCTCGAGTTCGTGCGCGATGCCGCGCGCGCCGAGATCGCCGTGCAGCGCTCGGCTGCGCCATTCCGTCGCGAGTCGGTTGAGTTCCGGGTCGGGAAGGTGGGCGGGCTCGATCATGGGAAGATTCTGCAATTGCGCCGGCAGCTTGCGGCGCACAGTCGCCGCCGTCCTACGAGCGAATGGGGAAAAACTGCCGGGCCTCGCCATGTTCCGCGGGCCGCCGGACGCGCTGCCCAGCGCGCCGTCTTCGCGCCAAACGCGGAACACCGCGGCGGTCCACAAGCGCATTCATGCCCGACCGTTGCCGCCTTCAGTCGCGCAGGCGGCTGGCCTGAACCGCCTCTTCCAGGAAGTCGAGCCGGTCCTGGCCCCAGAAGAGCTCGCCCTGCCACACGTACGTGGGCGAGCCGAACACGCCGGCGCGCACCGCGTCGTCGGTGTGGCGCTGGTAGGTCGCCGCCATCTCCGCGCTCTCGGCCCGGTGCAGCAGGTCGTCCGCGGGCAGGCCCTGCGCGAGCAGGATGCGCCGCAATGTCGCGGGATCGGAGATGTCTTCGTCGTCGCACCATTCGGCCTGCAGGATCGCCTTGCAGAGCCGGGCCACCGGCCTTCCGCCCTGGTCGGCCGCGATCACGAGGCGCGAGGCCAGCCCCGCATCGGGGCACATGAAGCGTGGCGTGGGGTTCACGTGGATGCCGAGCCGCCGGCACCAGCGCCGGAGCTCCGCCACCCGGTAGGCCTGGCGCTCGGGCGCGCGCTGGCCCAGCAGCACGCCGCCGGTGCGCGCATAGACCGCCGGCAGGTCGACCGGCAGGTAGCGCACCGCGACGCCCTGGCGCGCGGCCAGCGCTTCGAGCCGGTCGGCGCCGAGGTAGGCCCAGTCCGAGTTCAGCCAGAGGTAGCAGTCGATGGTGGGGATCATGGATGGCTCGCTTTCGGTGTGCCCGGCCGCAGGGGCAGGGCGTTGAACCTGGCGTCGCCATGCATCTTCCAGGCGCTGAAGCAGGCGATCGCGCCCAGCAGGCTCAGGTACCAGACCACGTACTGCGGGTCGCCGTTGCCCTTGCCCAGCAGCCAGATCGCGACGATGGGCGCCAGGCCGCCGCCGATCGCGCCCGAGACCTGCACTGCCAGCGAGATGCCGGTGTAGCGCACCTCGGCCGGGAACTGGCCCGAGAACAGGCTGCCTTCGGGCCCGTAGAGCAGGGCGTAGACCAGGCCGATGGACACCACCAATGCGGCGTTGACCCAGAAGGTCTCGCGCGTATGCAGGAAGTGGAAGAACAGCGGCGCGCAGGCCACGATGCCGAGGGTGCCGAGCATGAAGACCCACTTGTGGCCGATCTTGTCGCCCAGCCAGCCCGCGAGCGGCATCGACACCAGGGCCGCGGTGGCGCCCCAGATGGTGGCGTCGAGCATCACGCTGCGCGCGATGCCCAGCGTGCCGGTCGCATAGGCCAGCGCGAAGGTGACGGTGGTGTAGAACCAGGTCACTTCGGCCAGGCGCGCGCCGACCACGGTCAGGGTCTCGCGCGGGTAGTTCTTCAGCACCTCGACCACCGGCAGCTTGACCTTGCGGCCCTTGTCTTCCATGCCCTTGAAGTCGGGCGACTCGGCCACCTTCACGCGGATGAACCAGCCGACGGCCAGCAGCAGCACGCTGGCCAGGAAGGGAATGCGCCAGCCCCAGGACAGCATGTCGGCCTCGGGCAGCTTGGCGACCGCGCCCATCGCGAGCGAGGACAGGATCAGGCCCGGCGCCACGCCGACCTGCGGCAGGCTGCCGAAGAAGCCCTTCTTGCCGGCGGGCGCGTGCTCGACGGCCATCAGCACCGCGCCGCCCCATTCGCCGCCCACCGCGATGCCCTGCAGGAAGCGCATCGCCACCAGCAGCACGGCGGCCCAGTAGCCGATCTGCTCGTAGGAGGGGATCAGCCCGATCAGGATGGTGGGCACGCCCATCAGCAGCAGCGTGATGAGCAGCATCGATTTGCGGCCCACCTTGTCGCCGAAGTGGCCGAAGACGATGCCGCCCAGCGGCCGCGCGAAGAAGCCCACCGAGTAGGTGGCGAACGCGGCCATGGTGCCCACGACGGGGTCGAAGGCGGGGAAGAAGATCTTGTTGAAGATCAGCGCGGCGGCGGTGCCGTAGAGAAAGAAGTCGTACCACTCGATGGTGGTGCCCATCATGCTGGCCAGGCCGGCGGTGACGTGGCTGCGGCCGGTGGCCGGGGGTTGCGTGTTCATGGCGTCGGCCTCTGTATCAGCGTGGCTGCTGCGCATCGAGCCGGTGCGCCTGTCGGCACCAGTAGTCGAAGGTGCCGTTCACGATCGAGGGCTTGAGCAGGTAGTCGTGCGCCTCGCGCGCCAGGGCGTCGTCGACCGGCGTCAGCGGGCCGAACGCGGCCTGCGCGCGCAGCTGCATGCGCGCGGCGCGCTCGAGGTAGACCGACAGGTAGGTGGCTTCCTCGGTCGAGCAGCCGGCCGTCAGGTAGCCGTGGTGCGCGAGCACGATGGCGCGTTTCGCGCCCAGCGCCTCGGAGATGATCACGCCCTCCTGGTCGGCGATCGGCACGCCGGGCCAGTCGGCGAGGAAGGCGCAGTCGTCGTGCAGCGGCGTCATGTCCATCTGCGCGATCACCAGCGGCTGGCGCGCGGCGGCCAGCGCCGAGGCCCAGGGCGAGTGGGTGTGGACGATGGCGTTCACGTCCTGCCGGGCGCGGTAGACCCAGAGGTGGAAGCGGGTCGCGGGGTTGGGCATGCCCTGGCCCGTGAGGGTGTTCAGGTCCTGGTCGACCTCGATGAAATCGTCGGGCGTGGCCTCGTCGAAGCCCAGGCCGAAGCGCAGGGTCCAGTAGGCGTCGGGTCGCTCGGAGCGCGCGCTGATCTGGCCCGCGAGGCCGGCCTCCTGGCCGGTCATGGCCAGGATGCGGCAGGCCGCGGCCAGCGTCTCCTTCATGTCGCGCGGCGCCTGCGGCATGTGCAGTGCCATCTCGCGCGTGGCGCGCTCGTCGAAATATTCCTTGCTTCGCAGCGTGTCTCTCATGGGGTTCACCAGGTTCTTCTGCTGGCGACCGCAGGGGCCGATCACCCCTGCCGTCCAGCGTCGGAAAGTATCTGGATCGGCCCCGATTCGAGCCATGAAGCAGCCTGCATAGCTCCTATGCGGGCGCGCCGGCTCAGAGCGTGGCGGCGATGTCCATGGCGGTATCGATCAGGCGCTCGACGATGGGCGGCAGGGTCTTGTCGGCCTTGACGATCACCACCACCCGCCGGCGCAGCACGGGCCGCGCGATCGCCACCTTGCGCAACCGGTAGTCGACCAGCAGCTTGTCCGGGATCCGGCTGGGCAGGATGCAGGCGCCCACGCCCGACGAGACCAGCTTGAGGATGGCGTCCACCGTCTCCGCCTCGGCCGTGAAGTGGGGCGTGATGCCCGCGCTGTGGACCATGCGCCGCAGCATGTAGTGCGAAGGGAAGCCGACGAGTTTCGGGCTCTGCGCCGTGAGGTCGATCGGCCCCTCGATCGGGCTGCCTTCCTGCACGATCAGGCACATGTCATCGTCGAACAGAGGCCGGCACACCAGGCTGGCGGAGGCGACGGCCGCGTCGTAGACGAAGCCCGCATCGGCCTTTCCGCTCTCGACCAGGTCCACCACGTCGGGCGAGCTGCGGCCCATCAGCGAGAGGTTGACGCTCTCGTGCTGGCTCACGAAGCGCGACACCACGTCGCTCATGAAGTAGTAGCTCAGCGTGTGCACCACCGCGAGCCGCACCGTGCCCTGCGTGATGCCCTCGCGCACGCGCAGGGTGTCGAGCGTGCGGTCGATGGTGTCGAAGGCGCCCGCGGTCTGCTCCTGCAGCTGGCGCCCCGCGGCCGTGAGCTCCACGCCCCGGCCGGTGCGGGTGAACAGCGGCTTGCCCACATGGGCCTCGAGCGCGGCCAGCTGCCGGCTCAGGCCGGACTGGGTCTGGTCGAGCTCGTCCGCGGCGCGCGACAGCGAGCCCAGCTGCGCGATGCGCAGGAAGTAGCGAAGTTGGCGATCGAAGGTGTCCATGGGCGCGGGTGGCGGCACGGCGGCCGAGCGCGCACTCTAGCGCCTGCGCGCGGTGCCGCGCCAGCAGGCCCGCCGGGCGATCGCCCGAGCCGGCCCGCGCCTCAGCTCTGGATGTAGCTCGTGAGCTGCTCGATGGTCTGCTCGTGGTCCGCGATGATGTCGTCCATCAGGTCGCGGATCGACAGCATGCCGATCACCTTGTCGCCGTCGACCACCGGCAAATGGCGGATGCGCTTCTGGCTCATCAGCGCCATGCAGTCGTGGGTGGGCGTCTGCGGGGTCACGGTGAACACGTTGGCCGTCATGATCTCGGCCACGCGCACTTCCTTGGAGTTCTTGCCCAGCAGCGCGACCTTGCGCGTGTAGTCGCGCTCGGAGAACACGCCGACCAGCCGGTCGCCCTGCATCACGACCAGCGCGCCGACCTCGTGCCGGGCCAGCACGTGGAGGGCGTCGAAGACCGTGGCATCGGGTTCGGTGTGGTAGAGGCCGTCGGCGCGGCGCTGGAGCAAGGAAGAAACAGGTTTCATGGTCACTCCGAAAGACAAGGTGGGACGAAAAACGTCGTGGGCTCGTGCTGCATTCCATCATAGGGGCCCGCCGAGGCAGTTGACCAGCCGGTCGCGCCTTGTCGTGGCCGCTGTCGCGCATGCAACTGTGCGCCGTGTCCGCGTCACCGGTGCGACGCGCGCCGGGCGCCCCTCTTCGTACAGTGCCTGGACACCCCCGAAAGACCCCATGCGCGACACCCTCCAGGCCCTGAGTTCCACCGCCAGCTTCAACCGCTGGGCCGGCTTCGAGGTGGTCCGTGCCGAGGCCGGCGAGGCCGAGCTGCGGATGGACTGGCGCGCCGAGGACATGGGGCAGTACGCGGGCTTCCTGCACGCGGGGCTGATCGGCGCGCTGCTCGACACCGCCTGCGGCTTCGCCGCCGCCACGGTCGCGGGGCAGGTCACGGCCTCGCATTTCTCGGTCAACTGCATCGCGCCCGGCGTGGGGCGCCGCTTCGTGGCCCGGGCCCGGGTGGTCAAGGCCGGGCGGCGCCAGGTCTTCACCACGGCCGAACTCTTCGGGGAGGCGGAGGGCGGCGAACAGAAGCTGGTCGCCACCGGCAACGCGAGCCTGGTGCCGCTGGAAGCCCCCGCGCGCTGAGGCCCGAAAAGGCGGCCGGGGAGGGCGGTCGCGTCTTCGCGGACAATGCGGGCCCTCCCGCACATCAGCAGACACAAGGAAAAGCGCGCCATGGCCATTCAGTGGTTTCCCGGCCACATGCACCTGACCCGCAAGGCCATCGGCGAACGTATCAAGGACATCGACGTGGTGATCGAGCTGCTCGACGCCCGCCTGCCGGCCTCGAGTGCCAACCCCATGCTGGCCGAGCTCACCGGCCACAAGCCCGGGCTCAAGGTGCTCAACAAGCAGGATCTGGCCGACCCGGAGCGCACCGCGCTCTGGCTGGCGCACTACAACGCGCTGCCCGAGACCCGCGCCATCGGCCTGGACGCGAGCCAGGCCACGCCGGCGCGCGCGCTGGTCGAGGCCTGCCATGCGCTGTCGCCCAACCGTGGCGGCATGGCCAAGCCGATGCGGGTGCTGATCTGCGGCATCCCGAACGTGGGCAAGTCCACGCTGATCAACACGCTGGCCGGCGGCCGCAAGGCCAAGACCGGCGACGAGGCCGGCATCACCAAGCTCGAGCAGCGCATCACGCTGGCCGACGACTTCTACCTCTGGGACACGCCCGGCATGCTGTGGCCGCGCATCATCGTGGCCAAGAGCGGCTACAACCTCGCGGCCAGCGGCGCGGTGGGCCGCAATGCCTTCGACGAGGAGGAGGTGGCGCTGGAGCTGCTCGACTACGTCAAGCGCCGCTATGCGGGCGCGGTGGCGGCGCGCTTCAAGCTCGATCTCGATGCCGCCGCGGTGGCGGCCCTGTCCGACGAGGACCTGCTCGAGGCCATCGGCCGCAAGCGCGGCGCGCTGCTGGGCAAGGGCCGGGTCAACCTGCAGAAGGCGGCCGAGATCGTGATGCACGCCTTCCGCGACGGCAGCCTGGGCCGGATCACGCTGGAAACGCCCGAGGAGTTCGCGGTCTGGCTGGCCGAGGGCCAGCAGCTCGACGCCGACCGCCAGGCCAAGAAGGCCGCGCGCGGCGCCGGCAAGGGCGGGCGCCCGCCCGCACCCCCGAGCGCCGACTGAGCCGCCGGGGAGGGCGGGTCGCACCAGCGCGGTGCGGTTCGTCGCTAGGGTTGTCACTCTCTGCAACAGGTGACGTTCTGGCTATGTTTGTCGAAGTCCTGCCCGATCCTCCGGGCATGGCGCGAGACCTGAGTCCCGAGTACTTCGACAACATTGGAGACACACATGCAGTTCCGCTTCAAGCACCTGGCCCTGGCCGGTGCCATTGCCCTCTCGACCGGCGCCTTTGCCGCCGACCCGATCAAGATCGGTGTCGACGGGCCCTTCACCGGCGGGTCCTCGTCGATGGGCGTCAGCATGCGCGACGGGGTGCGCCTGGCGACCGAGGAGATCAACAAGGCCGGCGGCGTGCTGGGCCGGCAGCTGCAACTGGTCGAGCGCGACGACGAGGCCAAGAACGAACGCGGCGTGCAGATCGCCCAGGAGTTCATCAACAAGGAGAAGGTGGTGGCCGCGGTCGGCTACATCAACACCGGCGTGGCGCTGGCCTCGCAGCGCTTCTTCCAGGAAGCCAAGATCCCGGTGCTCAACAACGTGGCGACCGGCTCGATCATCACCAAGCAGTTCGAGAAGGAGCCCGAGAACTACGTGTTCCGCAATGCGGCGCACGACAGCATCCAGGCGCCGATGATCGTGGAGGAGGCCATCACGCGCCGCGGCTACAAGAAGGTCGCGATCCTGGCCGACTCCACCAACTACGGCCAGCTGGGCCGCGAGGACCTGGAGAAGGCGCTCAAGAACAAGGGCATCACGGCCGTGGCGGTCGAGAAGTTCAACATCAAGGACGTCGACATGACGGCCCAGCTGCTCAAGGCCAAGGAAGCCGGCGCCGAGGCCGTGCTGACCTACGGCATCGGCCCCGAGCTGGCGCAGATCGCCAACGGCATGACCAAGCTGGGCTGGAAGGTGCCGATCGTGGGCAGCTGGACGCTGGCCATGGCCAACTTCATCGACAACGCCGGCCCGGGCGGCGACGGCGCGCGCATGCCGCAGACCTTCATCCAGGAGCCGACCACGCCCAAGCGCAAGGCCTTCATCGACAACTTCATCAAGACCTTCAAGCCCAAGAACAACCGCATGGATTCGCCGGTGTCGGCGGCGCAGGGCTACGACTCGATCTACCTGCTGGCCGCGGCCATCAAGCAGGCGGGCAGCACCGAGGGCCCGAAGATCAAGGCCGCGCTCGAGGACCTGAAGACGCCGGTCGAAGGGGTGGTCACGACCTACGACAAGCCCTTCTCCAAGACCGACCATGACGCGATCACCGCGAACATCCCGGTGTTCGGCGAGGTCAAGGGCGGCCGCGTGGTCTACGCCAATGCCGAAGACCAGAAGAACGCCGCCAAGGTGCAGCTCAAGGACCCGGCCGCCAACGCCGCGCTGATCAAGTAAGTCCCCTGGCGCTCCGGCGCCGTCCGGCGCCGCCCCGGGGTCTTCCCGTGGCGGCGTCTTTCTTGATTGACCGTCGGCGTCCTGCCGCGTCTCGCGAGAGCTTCTTCATGCAAATCCTGACCCAACTGATCTTCAGCGGCATCGCGCTGGGCATGATCTATGCCGTCATCGCCTTCGGCTACCAGCTGACCTTCGCCACCTCCGACACGCTGAACTTCGGCCAGGGCGACGCCCTGATGCTGGGCGCGCTGGTCGGCCTCACGCTGGTGGGGCTGGGCGTGAACTACTGGCTGATGATCCCGATCGTCTGCCTGTTCGGCGCCTTCCAGGGCATCGTGGTCGAGCGCATCGGCGTGCGGCCGGCGATCAAGATCAAGTCGGAGTTCGGCTGGATCATGTCGACCATCGCGCTGGGGATCATCTTCAAGAACGTGGCCGAGAACGTCTGGGGCCGCGACGACCTCAAGTTCCCCTCGCCGCTGCCCGAATCGCCGCTCAAGTTCCTCAACGCCAACGTGCTGCCGATGGAGATCCTGGTGGTGGTGGGCGCGCTGCTGATGATGCTGGCGGTCGAGTTCTTCAACCGCAAGACCATCTACGGCAAGGCCGTGGTCGCGACTTTCAACGACCGCGACGCCGCCAAGCTGATGGGCATCAACACCGGCCTGGTGATCACCTTCTCCTACGCGCTGTCGTCGATGACGGCCGCCTTCGCCGGCGTGCTGATCGCGCCGCTGACGCTCACCGGCGCCACCATGGGCGCGGTGCTGGGGCTCAAGGCCTTCGCGGTCGCGATCATCGGCGGGCTGACCAGCGGCATGGGCATCGTGGTGGGCGGCATCATCCTCGGCGTGGCCGAGACCACCACCGGCTTCTACCTGAGCACCGGCTACAAGGACGTGCCGGGCCTGGTGCTGCTGCTGATCGTGCTGGCCGTGCGCCCGCAGGGCCTGTTCGGCAAGACCGCCATCAAGAAGGTCTGAACGAGATGGCCGTCCACACCGAGAAACTCCAGCCCCGCCACCTGCTGCTGGCCGTCGCGGGCGTCGTCGCGCTGCTGCTGTTCCCCATCGCCTTCGACAACCCGTACTACATCCACCTGCTCGAGACCATCATGATCTACGCGATCGTGCTGTTCGGGCTCGACATCGTGGTCGGCTACACCGGCCAGGTGTCGCTGGGCCACGCCGGCCTGTTCGGGCTGGGGGCCTACACCGCAGGCGTGCTGGTGTTCAAACTGGCCGCGCCCTTCTGGGTCACGGTGCCGGCCGCGATCCTGCTCACGGCCGGCTTCGGCGCGCTACTGGCCCTGCCGGCGCTGCGCGTGTCGGGGCCGTACCTGGCGATGGTCACGCTGGCCTTCGGCACCATCATCCAGATCCTGATCAACGAGATGAGCTTCCTGACCGAAGGGCCGATGGGCATCAAGCTCGAGAAGCCCACGCTGTTCGGCCACAAGCTCGACGAGCGCGAGTTCTACTGGGTGGTGGTGGTGCTGATGGTGCTGGCGCTGATCGTGGTGCACCGCATCCTGCGCTCGCACCTGGGCCGGGCCTTCGAGGCGCTGCGCGGCAGCCCGGTGGCCTCGGACTGCATGGGCGTGTCGGTCTACCGCTACAAGGTCTACGCCTTCGTGATCAGCGCGGGCTTCGCCGGTCTCGCGGGCTGCCTGTATGCGTATTCAGAGCAGTACATCTCGCCCAACTCGTACAACTTCGAGCTCACGGTGCTGTTCCTGCTGGCCGTGATCATGGGCGGGCGCAAGAGCCGCATCGGCTCGATGCTGGGCGCGGCCATCATCGTGCTGCTGCCCAAGCTGCTCGACGACGTGGTGCTGTTCCGCTACGTGTCGGTGGCGCTGGCGGTGCTGGTGTTGGTCACGGCGGTGGTCGCGGTGCGGCGCCAGCGTGCCACGCCGGCGCAGATGGCGATTCCGGTGGTGGGCAGCATCGCGTTGGCCGGCCTGGCCTTCTGGCTGCAGACCATGACCGACTGGCGCTTGTCGATCTTCGGCGTGATCATGCTGTTCGTCGTCTACTACCTGCAGGACGGCATCGTCGGCTTCGTGCGCAAGGCCTTCAACATGCGCCGTCCCGCGCCGGTGGTCGAGGTCACGGCCGACGGCGCCGGCACGGCCGATGCGGTCTCGGTCTCCGCCGCGGGCCAGACCGGCGAAGAGGTGCTCAACGCCGCGGGCGTGCTGATGCAGTTCGGCGGCCTCAAGGCGCTGAACAACGTCGACCTGAGCATCCGCCGCGGCAGCATCCACGGCCTGATCGGGCCCAACGGCTCGGGCAAGAGCACGATGATGAACGTGCTCACCGGCATCTACGTGCCGACCGCGGGCGCGCTGACCTTCGCCGGCCGCTCGCTGGTCGGGCGCACCTCGGCCGACATCGCGCTGTCGGGCATCGCGCGCACCTTCCAGAACGTGCAGCTCTTCGGCGAGATGACCGCGCTGCAGAACGTGCAGGTGGGCCTGCACCACACCTTCGACAGCAACCTGGCCGACGTGGCACTGCACACGCCGCGCTACCGGCGCGAGCGCGACGCCGCGGCCGGCCGCGCGCTGTCGCTGCTGAACTTCGTCGGCCTGGCCGAATTCGCGGTGGAGGAGGCGCGCAACCTGCCCTACGGCAAGCAGCGCCTGCTCGAGATCGCGCGCGCGCTGGCCCTCGACCCGCAGCTGCTGCTGCTCGACGAGCCCGCGGCCGGCCTGACCGCGCCCGACATCAAGGAGCTGATCGCGATCATCCGCAAGATCCGCGACCACGGCATCACCGTGATCCTGATCGAGCACCACATGGACGTGGTGATGAGCATGTGCGACACGGTCTCGGTGCTCGACTTCGGCCAGAAGATCGCCGAGGGCGTGCCGGCCGAGGTGCAGGCCGACGAGAAGGTCATCGAGGCCTACCTCGGCGGCCAGGCCGACGCCGCACCGAACCCCGCCTGAGGAGCCGCCCATGCTGACCATCCACAATCTTTCGGCCGGCTACGGCAAGGTGCAGGTGCTCCACGGCATCTCGATCGAGGTGCCCAAGGGCAAGGTCGTGACCCTGATCGGCTCCAACGGCGCCGGCAAGACCACCACCATGCGCGCGGTCTCGGGAATGATCGCGCCCACCGCGGGCGAGATCACGCTCAACGGCAAGCGCATCGACGGCCTCGAGAGCTACCACATCGCCAAGCTGGGCCTGGCCCATTCGCCCGAGGGCCGGCGCGTGTTCGCGACCATGACCGTGACCGACAACCTCACCCTGGGCGCCTTCCCGCGGCTCACCGGCAGCCGGCCGCGCGGCGACGTGGCGGGCGACCTGGAGCGCGCGCTGGAGCTGTTCCCGCGGCTCAAGGAGCGCCGCATGCAGCTGGCCGGCACGCTCTCGGGCGGCGAGCAGCAGATGCTGGCGATGGCACGCGCCGTGATGCTCAACCCCGAGGTGGTCCTGCTCGACGAGCCCTCGATGGGCCTGGCGCCCATCCTCGTGGCGGAGGTGTTCCGCATCATCGAGCGGCTCAAGAGCGAGGGCGTGACCATGCTGCTGGTCGAGCAGTTCGCGGCCGCCGCGCTGGGCGTGGCCGACTACGGCTATGTGCTGGAGAACGGCCGCATCTCGCTGCACGGGCCGGCCGACAAGCTGCGCAGCGATCCGGCGGTGAAGGCTGCTTATCTGGGTGGTGGACACTGAGAGAACACGGACTTCCGGACGCAGAGGACGCAAAGATCACGCAGAAGGCGCAGAAAAGAGAATCCAAATTTTGGTTTTACTTTTGCGTCCTCTGCGAAACCTCTGCGCTTTCTGCGTCCGGTATTCGTGAGAGAACGCGGACTTCCGGACGCAGAGGACGCAAAGGTCACGCAGAAGGCGCAGAAAAGAGAATCCAAAATTTGGTTTTACTTTCGCGTCCTCTGCGAAACCTCTGCGCCTTCTGCGTCCGGTATCCGATCCCGATTCAAGCGTCCTTCAACACGATCTTCCCCGCCTCGACGTACTCCTCGTACTGCATCAGCGGAATGGCCGTGAGACCGAGCACGCCTTTCTCGGCTTCCCAGCTCAGCGTGGCGCTGTCGGGCGCAAGCACCACCTCGACCACCGTGCCTTCGGGGATCACGAGCGGCACGCCGTCGCCGGGCGAGTAGGTGACGTGGCCGCGGATGGTTGCGAATTGGCTCATGGTTCCTCCGAAAAAAGACGAGCCCGCGGGACGCAGGCCACACCCGATTGGAATCGGGGCGGGGCGCGGCGCGTGTCGGAGAAGGGGCCGTGTTGCGCTGCGGCAAGCAGGGCGCGGCCGACGCGTTGTTGCGATGTGTAGCAAACTGGCGGTCCCCCGCACGAACCACTTTCTTTCATCTTCATGACCTCCCCTGAACCCGCGCTCGAAGTCCTGCCCCGCGACCTGTCGGCCTACCGCGAAGGCAACACCGGCGTCGACTACGTCCACCGCTTCGAATCGGGCAAGCCCGGCCCGCACGTGCTGATCAACGCGCTCACGCACGGCAACGAGATCTGCGGCATGGTGGCCGCGACCCACCTGCTCGACACCGGCGTGCGGCCCAAGATCGGCACGCTCACGGTGAGCTTCTCGCACGTCGAGGCCTACAACGCCTTCGACGAAGCCAAGCCCTACGACAACCGCCAGATCGTCCACAACCTCAACCGCATCTGGTCGGCCGAGCTGCTCGACGGCAGCGAGGACAGCCCCGAGCTGCGCCGCGCGCGCGAACTGCGCCCGGTGATCGACGCGGCCGACTACATCCTCGACATCCATTCCACCAGCCAGGACGTGGTGCCGTTCTGGGTCTACCCGGCCTACGCGCGCAATGCCGCCGTGGCCCTGTCCGTCGGCCTGCCGCCGGTGCACCTGGTGATGCCCAACGGCCTGGGCTCGGGCACGCCGCTGATCCAGTACGGCCCCCATGGCGAAGCCGACGGGAAGGGCGCCGCGATGGTGGTCGAGTGCGGCCAGCACTTCAAGCAGTCGGCGGCCGACCTGGCCACGGCCGTGACGCTGGGCTTTCTCGCGCACTTCGGCCTGATCGACAAGGACCCGGCCGCGCCGGCGCCCGGCCCGCAGCGCCGCTTCGAGCTGCTGCAGACCCACATGGTCAAGGACGCCAACTTCGCGTTCACGCGGCCGCTGATCGGCTTCGAGACCTTCGCCGAGGGCGAGCTGATCGCCATCAACGGCAGCGAGGAGATCCGCTCGCCCTGCGACGACTGCACGATCTTCATGCCCACGCGGCTGCCGATCGTGGGCCGCGAAGCGGTCTACCTGACCCGGCCCATCTGAGGCGGCCGTCCCGGGGCGGCGAGCGGGTTATCACGGGGACGCGGCGGCGGCCGCGAACCCTATTCTGGAAGACACGTCCGATGCGACGTGGTGCAGTTCTTGCAAGACCTGCTCCACGCCTCATCGACATCCTTTTTCCGAACCCGCTGGAGAACCCCGCCCATGCCTGGAAACTCGTACCGCCGTCCGATCGCCTTCAAGCTGCTTGCCACCGTCGTGGTGGCCGGCGCGGCCTTCTCGGGCACCGTCTTCGCGCGCGACCTGGTGGTCGCGCTCAAGACCGAGCCCACGTCGATGGACCCGCAGTACCACGCGCTCACGCCGAACATCCAGCTCTCGCAGACGCTGTTCGACCCGCTGGTGTGCGTCGATGCCGACCTCGCGCCCGAACCCTGCCTGGCCCAGTCCTGGACCGCCGAGGGCAAGGTCTGGACCTTCAAGCTGCGGCCCAACGTCAAGTTCTCCGACGGCTCGCCCATGACCTCGGCCGACGTGCTGTTCACCATGGACCGCGTGCCCAAGGTGCCCAACAGCCCGTCCTCCTTCAAGGTCTACCTGCAGAAGGTCGAGAAGATCGAGGCGCCCGATCCGCTGACGGTGCGCATCACCACCACCGAGCCCTACCCGCTGCTGGCGATCAACATGGTGGGCCTGCCGATCATGTCGGCCAAGGCCGCGGCCAGCGCCGCGCCCGAGGGCAAGACCACCACCGAGCTCAACGCCGGCAACGGCCTGGTCGGCACCGGCCCCTACAAGTTCGTCTCGTGGAAGCGCGGCTCGGAGATCATCTTCGAGCGCAACCCCAACTACTGGGGCAAGGCGCCGGCCTGGGACAAGGTGATCTACCGCCCGATCAGCAACCCGGCCGCGCGCACCGCGGCGCTGCTCGCGGGTGACGTGGACCTGGTGGAAGACCCGCCGACCGACGACCTCGAGCGGCTCAAGAAGGACGCCAAGCTGCGCGTCGAGACCAAGGCCTCGAACCGCATCATCTACGTGGCGCTCGACCAGAACGGCGAGACCACGCCCGGCATCACCGGCACCAACGGCAAGAACCCGCTGCTCGACAAGCGCGTGCGCGAAGCGCTCTCGCTGGCCATCGACCGCTCGGCGCTGGTGTCGCGCACCATGGGCGGCGTGGCCTCGCCCGCGGCGCAGCTGCTGCCCTACCCGATGTTCGGCGCCAGCAAGAACCTCACGACGGCCGCCAAGCCCAACCCCGAGAAGGCCAAGGCGCTGCTCAAGGAAGCCGGCTATCCCGACGGCTTCACGCTGGTGCTGGGCACGCCCAACGGCCGCTACATCAACGACAGCAAGGTCGCGCAGACGCTGGCCGCGATGTGGACGCGCATCGGCGTCAAGACCTCGATCGACGCCAATGCGCCGGCCGTGTTCTTCAAGAACCGCGACAGCTACACCTACAGCGCCTACCTGGCCGGCTGGGGCACCGCGACCGGCGAGATGTCGAACACGCTGAACTCGCTCCTGGTCACGCCCGACAAGGACAAGGGCCTGGGCACCACCAACCGCAGCCGCTACTCGAACCCCGAGATGGACAAGCTGGTGGCCGAGTCGGCCAACCAGATGGACGACAAGGCCCGCGCGGCCACGCTGGCCAAGGCCAGCGAGATCGCGATGGCCGATTTCGCGATGCTGCCGATCCACTTCGAGCACTCGGTGTGGGCGATGAAGAAGGACGTGAGCTTCAAGGGCCGCGCCGACCAGCAGACCATGATCCAGTACGCGGTGCCTTCGAAGTAAAAGCCCGCAGGCACCCGACGCTGCAGCAGGGGCGACGGGCCGCAGAACCCGCGCCCGATCGATCTTCTTTCCACGATGACGGCCGGCCTCTTCTTTTGAAGGAGCCGGCCCCCACGATCCTTTCCTGACGCGATGTCCGCCTTCATCATCCGCCGCCTGCTGCAGGCCGTGCTCGTCATGGCCGTGATGTCGGGCCTGGTCTTCGTCGGCCTCTACGTGGTCGGCGATCCGGTCTCGATGATGGCCAGCGCCGAGGCCACCGAGCTCGAGCGCGACGAGATCCGCACCGCCTTCGGCCTCGACAAGCCGCTGTGGCAGCAGTACGCGCTGTTCATGCAGCACGCGGTGCAGCTCGACTTCGGCAAGAGCTTCCTCACCGGCCAGTCGGCCATGGGCCTGATCCTCGAGCGCATGCCCGCCACGCTGGAGCTGGCCGTGGTGTCGATGTTGCTCGCGATGCTGGTCGGCGTGCCGCTGGGCATCTGGGCCGGGCTGCGGCCGCATGCGCTGAGCACGCGCGGCATCATGACCGGCTCGGTGCTGGGCTTCTCGCTGCCCAACTTCTGGGTCGGCCTGATGCTGATCATGGTGTTCGCCGTCTACCTGGGCTGGCTGCCGGCCAGCGGGCGCGGCGCCACGGTGCACCTGGGGCCGCTGGACCTCAGCGTGCTCACGCTCGACGGCTGGTCGCGGCTGGTGCTGCCGGCCGTGACCATCGCGCTGGCCAAGGGTGCGCTGATCATCCGGGTGACGCGCGCCGCCACGCGCGAGGCGCTGCCCATGGACTACATCAAGTTCGCGCGCGCCAAGGGCCTGGGCTGGAGCCGCATCCTGCGCGTGCACCTGCTCAAGAACATCATGATCCCGATCGTCACCGTGGGCGGCCTCGAGTTCGGCCAGGTGGTGGCCTTCGCGGTGGTCACCGAAACCATCTTCGCCTGGCCCGGCATGGGCAAGCTGCTGCTCGACTCGATCATCACGCTCGACCGCCCGGTGGTCGTGGCCTACCTGATCCTCATCGTGTTCTTCCTCGTGATGCTCAATCTCGCGGTGGACATCCTCTATTCGGTGCTCGACCCGCGCGTGCGGCTGCAGGGAGCCAAGGCATGAACGACACCACCCTCCAGGCCGCGGCGGCCGCCCCCGAGGCACTGCCCGCATTGATTGCCGAAGGCCCGGTGCTGCTGCCGCCGCCCGAGACGCCCTGGCAGCGCTTCCGGCGCGAATTCCTGGCCAACAAGCTGGCGGTGTTCGGCCTGGTGCTGCTGACGCTGGCGGTCGGCGTGGCGCTGCTCGCGCCCTGGATCTCGCCGCAGAACCCCTACGACATCGGCAAGCTCGACATCTTCGATTCCAAGCTGCCGCCCGGCAGCAAGGACGCGGCCGGCACCATGACCTACTGGCTGGGCACCGACGGCCAGGCGCGCGACCTGCTCTCGGCCATCTTCTACGGCCTGCGCACCAGCCTGATGGTGGGCGGCATCTCGGTGGCGGCGGCGCTGGCCATCGGCAGCGTGGTCGGCCTGGCCGCGGCCTACTTCGGCGGCTGGATCGACGCGCTGCTGATGCGCATCGTCGACATCCAGCTGTCCTTCCCGGCCATCCTGGTGGCGCTGATCCTGCTGGCCATCCTGGGCAAGGGCGTGGACAAGGTGATCATCGCGCTGGTTATCGTGCAGTGGGCCTACTTCGCGCGGGCCGCGCGCGGCGCGGCGCTGGTCGAGCGCGCCAAGGAGTACGTCGAGGCCGCGCAGTGCATGTCGCTGGGCTGGCCGCGGGTGCTGCTGCGCCACATGCTGCCCAACTGCATGCCGCCGCTGATCGTGATCGCGACCATCGACCTGGCGCATGCCATCGCGCTCGAATCGACGCTGTCCTTCCTGGGCGTGGGCGTGCCGGTGACCGAACCCTCGCTGGGCATGCTGATCGCCAACGGCTTCGAGTTCCTGCTCTCGGGCAACTACTGGATCTCCTTCTTCCCCGGCATCGCGCTGGCCTTGTCGATCGTGGGCATCAATTTGGTGGGCGACCACCTGCGCGACATCCTGAACCCGCACAACGCCAAATGAAGCTCACCCCCAGTCTTCGCGCACTGCGTGTCGCTTCGCCCACCCCCTTCGAGGGGGCGGCACCCGCGGCCCGGCAAAGCCGGTTCCGCGGTGCCCCACGACCTCGTTGCGCAGATCGTGTCTTCGGCTCCTCGTTCAACCGCTGTGAGGGTGCTCGCCGATGACCGCACCATCTTCTTCGCAGTCCGTGCTCGAGGTGCAGGGCCTGCAGACCCATTTCTTCACCCACGGCGGCGTGGTCAAGGCGGTCGACGGGGTCGACCTGCGCGTCGACGCCGGCGAGATCCTCGGGCTGGTGGGCGAGTCGGGCTCGGGCAAGAGCATCACCGGCTTCTCGGTGATCGGCCTGATCGATGCGCCCGGGCGCATCGCGGGCGGCCACATCCGCTACCTGGGCGAGGAACTGGTGGGCGCCTCGGAAGCGCGGCTGCAGAAGCTGCGCGGCAAGGAGATCGCGATGATCTTCCAGGACCCGATGATGACGCTCAACCCGGTGCTGCGCGTCGACACGCAGATGGTGGAGGCGATCCATGCGCACGAGAAAGTGAGTGCCAAGGCCGCGCTGGCCCGCGCGCGCGATGCGCTCGCGATGGTCGGCATCCCCTCGCCCGAGGAGCGGCTGCAGACCTATCCGCACCAGCTCTCGGGCGGCATGCGCCAGCGCGTGGCCATCGCCATCGCGCTGCTCAACCGGCCCAAGCTGATCATCGCCGACGAGCCGACCACCGCGCTCGACGTGACCATCCAGGCGCAGATCCTCTACGAAGTGCAGAAGCTGTGCCGCGAGACCGGCACCGCGATGATCTGGATCACCCACGACCTGGCGGTGGTCTCGAGCCTGGCCGACCGCATCGCCGTGATGTATGCGGGGCGCATCGTCGAGAGCGGCGCCACGGCCGACGTGATCCGCGCGCCGTCGCACCCCTACACGCGCGGCCTGATCGATTCGATTCCCACGCGCGCCACGCACGGCACTCTGCTGCGGCAGATCCCGGGCATGACGCCCTCTCTGCTGCACCTGCCTCAGGGCTGCGCCTTCCGGCCGCGCTGCGGCCATGCGAGCGATGCCTGCCTGGCGGTGCCGCAACCCGAGCCCGCGCCCGCGGGCAAGACGGTGCGCTGCTGGCACATGCTGACCCCCGAGATGGCCTGAAGAACCCGCATGGACACCGTTCTCGAACAACCCACCCCCGTGACCACCGGCACGCCGCTGCTGCAGCTGAAGGGCATCTCCAAGCGCTTCACGCAGGACATCGACCTGGCCGCGCGCATCGCCAACCTCATGGGCGCCCAGAACCGCGCCTCGGTGGTGCACGCGGTGGCGGACGTCGACCTGAAGATCCGGCCCGGCGAGGTGATCGGCGTGGTCGGCGAATCCGGCTGCGGCAAGTCGACCCTGGGCCGCGTGATCGCGGGCATCAACCCGCCGACCGAAGGCACGGTCAGCTACCAGGGCAAGCCGATCGCCGACATGAACGCCGCCGAGCGCCGCGCCTGGGGCCTGGGCGTGCAGATGATCTTCCAGAACCCGATGGCCTCGCTCAACCCGCGCATGCGGGTGCTCGACATCGTGGGCGAGGCGCCGGTGGTGCACGGCCTGGTCAAGGCCTCGCAGAAGGCCGAGTACGTGGGCGCGCTGATGCGCCAGGTCGGGCTCGACCCCGACTATGCGCAACGCTACCCGCACCAGTTCTCGGGCGGGCAGCGCCAGCGCATCGGCATCGCGCGCGCGCTGGCCCTCAAGCCGCGGCTGATCGTCTGCGACGAGGCGGTGGCCGCGCTCGACGTGTCGATCCAGGCGCAGGTGCTCAACCTGTTCCTCGCGCTGCGCCGCGAGTTCGACCTGACCTACCTGTTCATCAGCCACAACCTGGGCGTGGTGGGCCATGTGTCGGACCGCGTGGTCATCATGTACCTGGGGCGCATCGTCGAGGTGGCGCCCACCGAGACCATCTTCAGCGCGCCCAACCATCCCTACACGCAGGCGCTGCTGTCGGAACTGCCCACGCTCGAGACCACGCGCCGCGCCTACCAGCCCATCAAGGGCGAACTGCCATCCCCCCTGGCGCCGCCGCCCGGTTGCGCCTTCCACCCGCGCTGCCCGCACGCGATGCCGCGCTGCAAGACCGAGGCGCCGCTGCTGCGCACGCTGCAGACCGGCCACACCAGCGCCTGCCACCTCAACGACATGCCCTCATGACCATGCCCGTCCTTCCCAGCGTTCCGACGCCGTTCCCGCCCTTCACGCTGCGCCTGCCCGAAGGCGAGCCCGTGCCGCTGGTCTGCGACTCGCCGCACAGCGGCACGCAGTACCCCGACGACTTCGGCTACGCCGTGCCCTTCGACGTCCTGCGCGGCGGCGAGGACACCGACGTGCACGTGCTGTGGCAGGCGCTGCCCTCGGTCGGCGCCACCTTGCTCGCGGCCGAGTTCCCGCGCGCCTACATCGACCCCAACCGCGACATCGAGGACATCGATGCCGAACTGCTGTCCGGGCCCTGGCCCACGCCGCTGCAGCCCAGCGAGAAGACGCGCCTGGGCATCGGCCTGATCTGGCGCGACGCCGAGAAGAACGGCAAGTCGCCGATCTACGCGCGCAAGCTGCCGGTGGCCGAGGTGCAGCAGCGCATCGCGACCTACCACGCGCCCTACCACGCGGCGATGCGCGAGCAGATCGAGGCCGCCTATGCGCGCTTCGGCGCGGTGTGGCACCTGAACCTGCACTCGATGCCCGCCGATTCGTACGAGGGCCTGCAGATCCAGAGCGACCATCCGCTGGCCGACTTCGTGCTGGGCGACCGCGACGGCACCACGGCCGCGCCCGAGTTCACCGCGCTGGTGGCGCAGGCGCTGAAGAAGCGCGGCTTCAGCGTGGCCATCAACGACCCGTTCAAGGGCGTGGCGCTGATCGCCCGCCTGGGCCGGCCGGCCGAGCGCCGCCACAGCCTGCAGGTGGAGATCCACCGCGGCCTGTACCTGGACGAAAAGACCCGCGAGCGCAGTGCGGACTTCGATGCGCTGCAAGATGCGCTCACCGCCGTTTCCCGAGAAATTGCCGACTACGTGAAGGACCAAGTCAAATGACCGTGATTGCCGACATCGAAGAACGCCACGCGGAATTCACCGCGCTGCGCCGCGACATCCATGCGCACCCCGAGCTCGCCTTCAAGGAGACGCGCACCTCCGACCTGGTGGCCGAGCGCCTCGCGGCCTGGGGCATCGAGGTGCACCGCGGCCTGGGCCAGACCGGCGTGGTCGGCGTGCTGCACGGCAGCCGCGGCCCGGGCGAGCGCGCCATCGGCCTGCGTGCCGACATGGACGCGTTGCCCATGCCCGAGCACAACCTGTTCAAGCACGCGTCGAAGAACCCCGGCCGCATGCACGGCTGCGGCCACGACGGCCACACCGCGATGCTGCTGGGCGCGGCCCACTACCTGTCGACGCACCGCGATTTCGAAGGCACGGTCAACTTCATCTTCCAGCCGGCGGAGGAGGGCGGCAACGCCGGCGCCAAGGCCATGATGGACGACGGCCTGTTCGACAGATTCCCCTGCGAGGAGATCTACGGCATCCACAACATGCCCGGCTTCGCGACCGGCCACTTCGCCTTCCGCAAGGGTCCGGCCATGGCCTCGAGCAACCGCTTCGACATCATCGTGCGCGGCACCGGCGGCCATGCGGCCCAGCCGCACAAGGCGGTCGACACCATCGTGATCGCGGCCGAGATGGTGGGCGCGCTGCAGACCCTGATCTCGCGCCACAAGAACCCGATCGACGTGGCGGTGGTGAGCGTGACGCAGATCCACGCCGGCGACGCCTACAACGTGCTGCCCGGCGAGGCCGTGATCCGCGGCACGGTGCGCACCTTCAGCACCACGGTGCTCGACGAGATCGAGAGCAACATGCGCCGCATCGCCGAACTGCTGCCGCAGGCGCACGGCGGCACGGGCGAGCTCAAGTTCCACCGCGCCTACCCGCCGCTGGTCAACTGGGACGCGCAGACCGACTTCGCGATGCAGGTGGCCAAGGACACCTTCGGCGCCGACAAGGTCGACCCGAACACGCCCCAGCATGGCGGTGCCGAAGACTTCTCCTTCTACCTGGAGAAGGTGCCGGGCTGCTACCTGTTCGTCGGCAACGGCGGCGGCGGCCACCGCGAGAACACCTACCACGGCATGGGCCCCTGCGAGCTGCACAACCCGAACTACGACTTCAACGACGAACTGCTGCCGGTGGGGTCGACCTACTGGGTGCGGCTGGTCGAAGCCTTCTTCGCGCGGGAGTGATCCCGGGCCCGCGGCGGGCGCCCGGTCAGCCGAGGGTGCCGAAGCCCGAAGGCGCGCCGCGGAGCCTGTCGATCCCCGCCAGCAGCACATGGGGCTGGACCGGCTTGCCCAAGTGCAGGTCGAAGCCGGCCTCGAGCGCGCGTTCGCGGTCCTGCGGCCGGGAGAAGGCGGTCAGGGCCACGGCCAGGATGCGGGGGCGGTCGAATGCATTGGTCAGCTCGCGCAGCGTGCGCATCAGTTCGTAGCCGTCCCGGCCCGGCAGCCCGATGTCGCTCACCAGCACGAAGGGCCAGCGCTGCCTCGCGGCCTCGAGGGCCGAATCGAAATCCACGGCCACGCGCACCTGGGCGCCGGCGTCGGTCAGCATCATCTCCAGCATCTCGCTGGCTTCGGTGTTGTCCTCGACGATCAGCACGTCGACGCCTGCCAGCGGATGATCGCCCGGCAGCGCGGCGGCGGTCGTGGCCACCGGGTGCGCGGGCAGCGCGGGATGCGCGTCGGTGGCACGCAGCGTGACCGTCAAGGTCGCGCCCTGGTCTACGCCCGGGCTCTGCGCCATCGCGTCGCCGCCGTGCAGCTGTGCCAGGTGCTTGACGATCGACAGCCCCAGCCCGAGCCCGCCATGGATGCGGTTGTCCGGCGAGTCGCTCTGGCTGAAGCGATCGAACAGGTGGCCGAGGAAATCGGGGCGGATCCCGCGTCCGAAGTCCTGCACCGAGAGCGTGAGCACATCGCGCTCGCGCCGCAGCGTCACCCGGATGACGCCGCCTTCCTTGGAGAACTTGATGGCGTTGGTCATCAGGTTCCAGACGATCTGCTGCAGGCGGGTCGGGTCCAGCCAGTGGGCCTGGCCGGTGGGCAGTAGGTCGAGTTCGAGGCGAAGCTGCTTGCGCACCAGCGAATCGCGCAGCCCCTCGATGGATTCGCTCACGACCGCCGCGGCGTCGCACCACTGCGGGTCGAGCCGCAGCTTGCCGGAGCTGATCCGCGAGACGTCGAGGATGTCCGAGATGATGCGTGCCTGCGCATGCACGCTGCGATCGATGGCCTGCAACGCGCGCATCATCTCCGGCGCCGCGCCGCGCTTCTTCAGGATGTGCACCCAGCCCGAGATCGCGTTGAGCGGCGTGCGCAGTTCGTGCGACAGCACGGCGACGAAATCGTCCTTCGTCCGGCTGTGGCGTTCGGCCGTCGTCCGCGCGGCCTGCTCCCGCTCGAGCACTTCCTGCCGGCGGCGGTCGAGCTCCTGCCGTTCCGAGACGTCGACCGCGATGCCGATGCGCAAGCCGGTCTCGACATGCGCCGAGATGCTCCATTGCAGGTAGACCCAGCTGCCGTCGGGCCGTACCAACGGGAATTCGCCTTGCCATGGCGCGCCGGCCGCCAGGGCGTCGACGGTGCGTTCCCTGACGAAGTCCGCCCATTCGGGCGGCGCCAGGCTGCTGATCGGCCGCTCGAGCAACTCATCCGACGGCCGGCACAGCATGGCCACCATCGCCGGGTTGACGTCGGCGAAGTGGCCGTTGGCGTGGATCAGCACGATGCCGCTCATGGCCTGGCTGAAGACCGCGCGGAAGCGCGTGTCGCTGCGGCGCAGGCTGTCCTCCGCCATGCGCGCGCGGATCAAGGCCTGCAGCGTCGCCGTGAGCACCGCCGGCTCGACCGGGTGGACCAGGTAGGCGTCGGCGCCCGCGTTCAGGCCCGCCACCTTGTCGGCGTTCTGCACATAGGTCGCGGACAGGTGGATGACCGGGACCAGGGCGGTCGCGGCGTCGGCGCGCAGCAGGCGGCAGACCTCGAAGCCGTCGATGTCCGGCAGGTGCACGTCGAGGATCACGGCCGAGGCGCCGCGCGGCGCCATCGCCACCGCCTCGGCGCCGGTGGCGGCTTCCTCGGTGCGGAAACCCGCGGCGCGGATGATGCGCGCGGTCGAATAGCGGGTGGCCGGGTTGTCGTCGACCACCAGCACCGTGTGCAGCGACCGGTCGATGGTGGTGTTGATGACCGCGCCGTCCGTCACGGGGCCTCCTGCGCGGGGGCGCCCGCCACGTGCAGCGGCAGGATCACCGAGAAGGACGAGCCCTTGCCCAGTTCGCTCTCGAGCTCGACGTGCCCGCCCAGGATGCCCGCGAGCTGCTTGCACAGCGACAGGCCGAGGCCGGTGCCGCGCAGGCGTTTCTGGACCGGGGAGTCGACCTGCGAGTAGTCGTCGAAGACGGCCGCGTGGTACTTCGGCTCGATGCCGATCCCCGTGTCGAGCACCGAGAAGCGGACCGTGTGGTCGTCCTGCCGGCGCGCCGACACGCGGATCTCGCCGCGGCTCGTGAACTTCAGGGCGTTGGCGATGAAGTTGCGCAGGATCTGCGAGAGCTTGCGGTCGTCGGTGTAGAGCTTGGGCAGGCCGACCGGCTCCTCGAACACCAGGTTCACCTCCGGGTTGGTCAGCACCGACTTGAACATGCCACGCAGCGCGGAAAAGATGTCGACCATCTCGAACCAGGCCGGCGAGATCTCCACGCGCCCGGCCTCGATCTTGGCGAGGTCGAGCAGGTCGTCGACCATCTCGGCGAATTCGGTCGCGGTCGACTGGATGAAGTCGACCTGCCTCGACTGCTCGTCGGTGAGGGGCCCGTCCACGCGATCGCTCAGCAGGCGCGCGATGCTGCGGATCGCGTTCACCGGCGTGCGGAACTCATGGCTCATGTAGGCCAGGAAGCGGCTCTTGAGTTCGTTCGCGCGCTTGAGCTCGTCGGCCTGGGCATCGAGTTCCGCATAGAGGGCGACCACGCCGCGGTTGGTTTCTTCCAGCTCGGACCGCAGCGCGTCGATCTCCTCGCGGGCGGCCGCCAGCAGCGCGGCGGCCTCGCCGTGCGCCGACGGCGGGTCCACGGCCGGCGATGTCTGGTGGATGGTCATGCGGTGGTCGCCTCTCGCAGCACCACCACGGTGGCATCGTCGCGGCCGCGCGAGAAATCGCGAAACAGGATGGCCGCGGCGAGCGTCGGGTCCCGCTCCAGCACGGGGAGGATCGGCGCGGTGTCCCAGCGGCTCGCGAGGCCGTCGCTGTGCACGATCGTCACCCCATGCAGCGGCAGGGCCAGCGTGCTCTGGTCCGGTTTGCGGATCTGCACGCCGGCGGTGCCGTGCTGCGTGGCCATCGAGCGGTCGAACACGCCCGATACCACGCGCACGGCCACGTTGCCGGCGCCCGCGCACTGGACCGTCTGCGCTTCTGCATCGACGCGCAGCGCGCAGATCGCGGCACCGCGCGTCGACTGCAGGCGGACGTGCGTGCGCTCGACGATGCCGCGCAGGTCGCCCGTGGCATCGTCGGCGAAGGCATCGAGGGCGGCCTGCGACGCCTGCGCCGCCTGCGGACCGTGGCCCAGGCCATCGGCCAGCATCACGGTCGCCCGGCTGCCGTCGAGCGCCACCGACCAGGCATCGCCGCACACCGTCTCGCCGTGGATGGGGATGCAGACCGACCCGAAGGCGAAGGACGGCGCATCGCCCGTCTCCACCGTCGCCGGCGCTCCCGCGTCGCGACCGACACGTGCGACGCAGACGGTGCCGCGCGGCACCGACGAGTGCATCTCGAACTGGGTGGCCAGGCGCCGCACGGCGCCCAGGCCGGTGCCCGGCGAACCGCTGCCCGTGGAGACGCCGTCTTCCATGGCACGGGCCAGGTCCGCGATGCCCGGGCCCTCGTCGAGGCACACCACCTCGACATCGTCGAAGGCCGGCCGGGCCGCGATCAGCATCCGGCCCCGCACCGCGTGGCGCAGCAGGTTGGTCGCCAGTTCGGTGACCACCAGCGCCAGGCGGCCGGCCTCCAGCGCACCCCAGTCCAGTTCCGCGCAAAGGCGGGCCGCATGCCGGCGGGCCTCGCCGATGCGGCTCGGGTCGTCGATGGGGAACGCGGTGTGCGTCCAGCCGCGTATCACTTCCATCGGGCGATGCTCACGCGCGTTCCCTGGCCGGGCTCCGAATGGATCTCGAAGTCGTTCACCAGCCGCTTGCTGCCGGGCAGGCCCAGGCCCATGCCGCCGCCGCTGGTCCAGCCGTCGGTCAAGGCCAGCTGCAGGTCGCCGATGCCGGGGCCCTGGTCCTCGAAGTGCAGCTGGAGTCCGCGTTTGCCGTTGCGCTCCAGCAGCTCCCAACGCATCTGGCCGCCACCGCCGTGCACGAGCGTGTTGCGTGACAGCTCGCTGGCGGCCGTGACCATCTTGGTCTGGTCGACCAGCGAGAACTTCAATTGCTGGCACAGCGTGCGCACGAGCTGCCGGCTCGCCACGATGTTGTGCTCCGAGCTCAGGGGCAGGCAGCCGGAAGATTCAGTGGCCAAGAGAGGCCTCCCGGCGCGAGCGCTCGAGAAGCTGGACGCCGCGCTCCACGTTCAGCGCGGTGCGCACGCCCTCGAGCGACAGGCCGAGTTCGACCAGGGTGATGGCCACCGCCGGCTGCATGCCGACGACCACCGTGGTCGCCGAGAGGATGCGCGCGATGCCCGAGATGCTGGCGAGCATGCGGCCGACGAAGGAGTCGACGATCTCCAGCGCCGAGATGTCGATCAGCACCCCGCTCGCGCCGGTCTTGGCGATCTTCTCGGCCAGGTCTTCCTGCAGCATCATGGCCGTCTGGTCCTGCATGTCGACCTGGATGGTCACCAGCAGCACGCTGCCCATGCGCAGAATTGGAATGCGTTCCATCCGGGGTCAACCTTCGCGCGTGATGCGCCAGCCGTTCTTCTGCAGCGCCATCGACAGGGCATCCGCCAGCGTCGCCTTGGTCGTGATGCCCTGCAGGTCGATGCCGAGGTGGACGATGGTCTGCGCGATCTGGGGACGGATGCCGCTGATGATGCAGTCGGCGCCCATCAGGCGGATGGCGCTGACGGTCTTCAGCAGGTGCTGCGCGACCAGCGTGTCGACGGTCGGCACGCCGGTGATGTCGATGATGGCCAGGCCCGATTCGGTCTCGGCGATCTTCTGCAGCAGCGTCTCCATCACGATCTGGGTGCGGTTGCTGTCGAGCACGCCGATCATGGGAACGGCGAGCACGCCTTCCCACAGCTTGATCACGGGCGTCGAGAGTTCGAGCAGTTCCTCCTGCTGGCGCTTGATGATGTCTTCGCGCGCCTGCTGGAAGGTGGACACCGTGTACTGCGCGATCTGGTCGACCAGCGTGGTCGTGGCCCAGATCGCCTCGATCAGGCTGGCGGGGTCGGCGCCCAGGTCCTGCTGCAGCGCCGTGAACAGGGGCTTCTTCAGCGCCAGGATGAACAGGCTGGTATCGGCAGCCGACTGGCCCCGGGCCGCGCGCGAGCCCGAGAGCGACTCCAGCACATGCCGCAGGTCGCTCCATTCGGGGCCACGGAAGGAGGCCGGGTCGGCCTGCGCGGCCAGCGCCTGGCGCAGGGCCTGCACGATCCCGTTCGCCTCCGCATCCATCGCCCGCCGGGCGCCGGCCTCCTTGACCCCGGTTTCATCGATCCAGCGTTCGATGATCTTTGCCCCGGTCGCGTCGAGTGCCGAAAGGATGGCTGCCTGTTCCTTCTTCATATGTACCTGCGCGTTTTGATTCTGTGATAGCCAATGGGCATGGCTAGAAAAAGTGTCAACAGATTCTAGGCAGATTGCGGGGGCCGCATCAGCGGACGGCGAAGAACATTTGAGGCGCCACCCCCCGAACGCGGTCCCGGCGCGGGGTAAAGCCTACGTGCGCGGGCCGCTTTGACCGACGGCCCGGGTCGCGCGCCTTCACTAGCCTCGCGGCCATGGACCTCCTCGACCTCATCCAATGGCCAGCCTTCGCCGCCTCGCTGGCGGCCGCCTACCTCGTCGGCTCCAGCGTCGAGCGGCGGCGCAATGCCGGCTTCTGGGTCTTTCTAGGCAGCAACCTGCTCTGGGTCGCATGGGGCCTGCACACGCAAGCCTGGGCGCTCATCGCCCTGCAGGTGGGGCTGGCGGCGTTGAATGTGCGTGGGGTGTCCAAGACCGAGGGGCCGCGCTGAGCGCGGACTGGCTTCAGGCCTTGAGGCCGGCGGGATGGAGCGGTGGGGGTGCGGGGGTGTCCGGGCCGGGCCAGTGCTGACGCGCGCACCGATGGCCTGAACCGGGCTGTGTAGAGTGGGGCGACCGCGGGCCGTCCGGCCCGTTCTCGAGAGGAAACCCATGCACCTCGAAGGCTCCTGCCACTGCCGCGCCGTCCGCTTCTCGCTCGAAGCCGACAGCCCGGTGCCGTTCATGCACTGCCATTGCTCGATCTGCCGCAAGACGGCCGGGGGCGGGGGCTACGCGATCAACCTGGGCGGCGACGCCCGCACGCTGAAGGTCAAGGGTGCGAAGCACCTGGGCACCTACCACGCCGTGATGCGGGAAGAGGGCAAGCGCGCCACCCGCTCCAAGGCCGAGCGCCGCTTCTGCCTGAAATGCGGCAGCGCGCTGTGGCTGTGGGACCCGCGCTGGCCCGAGCTGATCCATCCGCAGGCCTCGGCCATCGACACGCCCTTGCCCAAGCCGCCCGAGGTGGTGGAGGCGGCGCTGGACTTTGCCGCCAACTGGGAGGACGTGCCCAAGGGCCGCGGCCACAAGCACTTCGCGCGCTTTCCGTCCGAGTCGCTGGCGGAGTGGCACCAGCGGCACGGGCTGGAGGCTTAGCCAGCCGGGTTCAGTGCTGCAGGATCTTCGAGAGGAACTGCTGGGCGCGGTCGGAGCGCGCCTCGACGTTGCCGAAGAACTCCTCCTTGGCACAGTCCTCGACGATGCTGCCGCGGTCCATGAAGATCACGCGGTGTGCGACCTTGCGCGCGAAGCCCATCTCGTGCGTGACGCACATCATGGTCATGCCTTCGCGCGCCAGTTGCACCATCACGTCGAGCACCTCGTTGACCATCTCGGGGTCGAGCGCCGAGGTGGGTTCGTCGAACAGCATCGCGATCGGGTCCATCGCCAGCGCGCGCGCGATGGCCACGCGCTGCTGCTGGCCGCCCGAGAGCTGCGAGGGGAACTTGTGCGAATGGGCCTGCATGCCCACGCGCTCGAGCAGCGCCATGGAGCGCGTGCGCGCCTCGCTCGACGAGCGCTTGAGCACCTTGACCTGCGCGATCGAGAGGTTCTGCTCGATCGAGAGGTGAGGGAAGAGCTCGAAGTGCTGGAACACCATGCCCACGCGCGAGCGCAACCGGTTGATGTCGATCTTGGGGTCGCCCACCGCCACGCCGTCGACCGTGATCTGGCCCTGCTGGAAGGGCTCGAGCGCGTTCACGCACTTGATCAGCGTGGACTTGCCCGAACCCGAGGGGCCGCAGACCACCACCACCTCGCCCTTGCGGACCTGGGTCGTGCAATCGGTCAGCACCTGGAAGGCGCCGTACCACTTGCTCACTTGCTGGATGTCGATCATGGGTTTTCCTTTGCGGGCGAGGTCAGGAGTTGCAGGAGCGTGTTGGCGACCACCACGGTCGCCTTGCGCAGTTCGTCGAGCGGCACGCGTTCGTCGGCGCGGTGGCCGTTGGCTTCGAGCAGCGATTCGGGGCCGGCGCCGTACATCACGGTCGGGATGCCGGCTTCGCTGTAGAGCCGCGCGTCGGTGTAGAGCGGCACGCCGATGGGCGTCACCGGCTTGCCCATGACCGCGCTGGCTTCGCGGCACATGAGTGCGGCGAATTCGGCCGCGCCGGGCGCAGGCGCGAAGGGACGGGCCAGCAGGATCTGGCGGATCTCGACCGTGATGCCCGGCAGCGCGGCGCAGGCGTCCTCGATGACCTGGCGCAGCTCGGCCTCGACCGCCTCGGGCACTTCCTCCGGCACGATGCGGCGGTCGATGCGCAGGCTCAGCATGTCGGCCACCACGTTGGTGTTGATGCCGCCTTCGATCAGGCCGACGACCATCGTCGGATGCGTGATGCCCGGCGTCCGGGAAGGCCGGTGCACGAGCTGGTCGCGGTAGCGGTAGAGCGCGGGCAGCAGGGTGGCGGCGGCCTCGATCGCGTCGGCGCCGGTGTCGGGCCGCGCCGCGTGCGCGGAGGTGCCGCGCAGCGTCACTTCGAGGTGCAGGCAGCCGTTGTGCGCCACCACCACATGGTGCGAGAAGGCGGCCGAGATCACGTAGTCGGGCCGGCTCAGGCCCTGCGAAAGAATCCAGCCGGGGCCGGTCATGCCGCCGGTCTCCTCGTCGTAGGTGAAGTGCAGCTCGACCGTGCCGGCCAGCGGCGTGCCGCTGGCGCGCAGCTCCTTCAGGGCGCGCAGCGCGAAGGCATAGGTGGTGAAGTCCGACTTCGAGACCGCGGCACCGCGACCGTAGAGCCAGCCCTCGCGCACCTCGCCGCTGTAGGGCGAGCGGCTCCAGCCCGAGCCCGGCGGCACCACGTCGCCGTGCGCGTTGAGCGCGATCACCGGGCCCTCGCCGAAGCGCTCGCGCACGATCAGGTTGGTCACGCTGCGCATGCCGTGCTGCTGCGCGAAGCCGGGCGGCACCGCATGGCGCTCGACCACCAGGTCCATGTCCTCGAGCAGGCGGGCCGAGACTTCGGCGTGCGGCGCGCAGTCGCCGGGCGGGTTGTCGGAGGGGCATTGCACCAGCCGCGCCAGGGTCCGGACCTGGTCTTCGAAGTGCGTGTCGATGAACTGGCGCAGCACGGCGCGCGCGGGGGAGGGTTCGGTCATGGGGCTCCGTCAGAGAAAGCGGTCGATGCGGAAAGGCGTGATGTCGATGTCGGTGCGGCCATGCACGATCAGGTCGGTGACCAGGCGCGCGGCGATCGGCGCCAGCGTGTAGCCGTTGGAGGTGACGGCGTTGTAGAAGCCGGGCACGCCGGGCACGTCGCCCAGGATCGGCGCGCCGTCGATGTTGACGTTCATGCCGGCCCAGCAGCGCACCATGTGCAGGCCGCTCACCGCCGGCAGCACCTGGCGCGCGACCCACAGGCCGCCCTCGATGCTGCTGCGCTCGGCGCGGTTGAGCCGCATGCCTTCGTGGAAGGCCGCGGTCCAGCCGCCGCCGATGATCAGGCCGCCGGTGGCCGCCTGCTTGAGGCTCAGGTGCCGGTCGGCGTGGGCGACGAGGTGGTTGACCAGCGGCGGCGCGGGCTCGGTCACGATCATCTGCAGCGGCGCGCCCTTGACCGGGATCGGCACGCCGAGCATGTCGCCCACCTTGCTCGACCAGGCGCCGCTGGCGTTGACCACCCGGCCTGCGTGGATCACGCCGCGCGAGGTGTGGACCACGAAGCCGGCGCCGTCGCCGGGTCGGCGCTCGATGTCCTGCACGTCGCAGCCGCGCAGGAAGCGCGCGCCCTGCTGCCGCGCGAGCGCGGCCACGGCGTAGGTCGCGCGCAGCGGATTGATCTTGCCTTCCATCGGGCACAGCTCGGCGCCCAGCAGCTGCGGTGACAGGGCCGGCGACAGCCGGCGCAGCGTGGCGGCGTCGATCACCTGCGCGTCGATGCCGTGGCTGCGTTCCAGCGCGGCCTTGGCCTCGATGAAGCGCATGCCGGCTTCGGAATCGGCCACCATCAGGCCGCCGGTGATCTTGATCTCCAGGTCCTCGCCGCTCTCGGCCTCGATCTCCTGCCACAGCCGCACCGACATCGGCCCCAGCGGCAGCGTGGCCGCGGCCGGACCGCCGCCTTCCTGCGCCTTGGCGCCGAAATCGAAGGACAGCAGCTGCACATGCAGGCTGCCCGCGTTGGCGCCCGAGGCCTGGAGGTTGAGGTCGTCGCGGTCGACCACCGTCACGTCCTGGCCCGCCTTCGACAGGTAGTGGCCCAGGCAGGAGCCCAGCACGCCGGCGCCGATCACCAGCACGTCGGTGCGCAGGATGTCGAAGGGCGCGTGCTCCACCGGGCGCGCGAGGTTGGGCGTGATCGCCGGCTTGTGGCCGCCCCATTCGGGCTTCTCGAAGCCCAGCGCGCCGGCCGGCACCGGCTTGGCGGGCGGGCGCGGCGCGAAGTACTGCTCCACCTCGAGCGGCCGGCCCGTCATCTCGCTGACCAGCCGCGCCGCCGTGGCCGCGCAGTAGCGGCCCTGGCAGCGGCCCATGCCCAGCCGCGTGTTGCGCTTGAGCGCGGCCAGCGTGTCGCGGCCCGCGCGGATCTGCGCGCGCACCGAGCCGAAAGTGATCTCCTCGCAACGGCACAGCAGCGTGTCGTCGCTGACCGCGGCCAGCGCCACGGGAGGCGCTTCGTAGAGCGACCAGAGCGCCTGCTGGAAGCATTCGGCCTGGCGCAGCCGCGCGCGGGTCTTCGCGGGCGCGACCGCGGGCGGCGCCGACAGGCCGAGCTTGCGCGCCGCGGCCCGGCCGGCCAGCGTGCCGCGGGCCAGCGCCACGCGCGAGCCGCCCATGTCGGCGCCGTCGCCGACCACGAACACGTCGGGCAGGCTGGTGGCGCCGTTCTCGGCGGTCACGGTCGCGAGGTAGCCCAGGTGGCGATCGACCACGCGGTGCGCGCAGCCCAGCATGCGCGCCAGTTCGGTCGAGGGGATGAAGCCGTAGCCCAGGCACAGCGTGTCGGCCTCGAAGCGGATCGGCGGCGCGCCGGTGGCCTTGCCCTGCGCATCCAGCGCCACGGCCTGCACCGCCTGCAGTTCGCCGTCGCCTTCGGCCGCCACCACCGCATGGCGCCACAGCACCGGCACCTTGTGCGCGCGCAGCTGCCGCAGGTAGGCCCAGCCCTGGCGCACCAGGTCGGGCGCGGTGCGCGCGGTGGTCAGCAGCTGCCGCCAGTCGCGCGAAAGCGAGGGGCTGGCCGCCGATTCGAGCACCGCGAGCACCTGCGCGCCGCCGGCCAGCAGCTCGGCCGCGAGCTGCAGGTTGAGCGGGCCATTGCCCGCGATCACCACGCGCCGGCCCGGCGCCACGCGGTAGGCGCGCGCCAGCGTCTGGGCCGCGCCGGTGGTCATCACGCCGGGCAGTGTCCAGCCGGGGAAGGGCACCGGCCGCTCGTAGGCGCCGGGCGCGATCACCAGCTGGCGGCAGCGGATGTTGGTGGCGCGGCCGTCGATCAGGGCGCTCACTTCATGCGCGGAGAACGCGGCCCAGACCTGCGCGCCCTGCGCCACCGTCACGCCGGCGGCCCGCACTTCACGTTCGAGCGCCAGGCCGTCGGCGAACTGGCGGTCGGCGGGGCGGGGCGCCTGCTGCGAGGGCGCGAGCGGCTTGTAGAACTGGCCGCCCGACTGCAGCCGCTCGTCGAGCACCAGCACCTCGGCGCCGGCCTGGCGCGCGGCCAGCGCGGCCGACAGGCCGGCCGGCCCGGCGCCCACCACCAGCACGTCGACCTCGCGTTCGGCCGGCCGCTCGGCAGCGGCCGGGGTCAGCGGCTGCAGTGGGTCGGCCGGCGTACCGGCGGGCATGGCCGAGCGGATCTGCTGGCCGTCCGCCACCTTGGTCAGGCAGGCGCGCTGGCTGGCCACGCCGTCGACCGTCACCAGGCAGTCGAAGCAGGCGCCCATGCCGCAGTAGAGGCCGCGGCGCTGGCCGTCGCGCGTGTGCCGCAACTGGCGCAGGTGGCTGGCGGCGAGTGCGGCCGCCACGGTCTCGCCCTCGAGGCCATCGACGGGCTGGCCGTCGTACCAGAAGCGGATCGGCCGGCCGGCGGCGGCGATGGAGGAATGGGTGAGGCGTGCGCTCATGAACAGTTTCGAAGCAAAAAACCGCTTGATGCGATTGAACGTATACGTATACTAGACGTATACAAGCACTTCGTCACCCGATTTTTTACCGAGGACCGACCCATGACAGCCTTCCGTGGCACCTATACGGTGCTGATCACCCCGATGACCGCCGACGGAAAGCACGTGGACGTGCCGGCGCTCAAGAAGCTGGTGAACTGGCAGATCGAGGAGGGCATCCACGGGCTGATCCCCCTGGGCAGCACCGGTGAGTTCCTCTCGCTGACGCCGGAAGAGCGGCAGTTGGTGATCGAGACCTGTGTGCAGACTGCAGCAAAACGCGTGCCCGTCCTGATCGGCACCGGCGCGGAGTGGACCGACGAGTGCGTGCGGCTGAGCCGCGAGGCCGAAAGCATGGGCGCCGACGGCGTGATGATCATTCCGCCGTTCTACAGCTCGCCCACCGACGACGAGCTGTTTGCCCACTACCGCAAGGTGGGCGAGGCGATCAACGTGCCGATCATGGTCTACAACAACCCGGCCACGGCCAACGTCGACCTCAGGCCCGAGCTGGTCGCGCGCCTCTCGCACATCGACAACTGCCTCTACATCAAGGAGTCGACGCTCGAGGTCACGCGGGTGCGCGACATCATCGAGCTCTGCGGCGACCGCATGACGGTGTTCGCCGGCATCCTGGGCTACGAGTCCTTCTGGCTCGGCGCTCAGGGCTGGGTCGCGGTCTGCTCCAACCTGATCCCGAAGATGTCGGCCCGCCTGTTCGAACTGGTGGCCGACGAGCAGGACATGCCCGCCGCGCTGGCGCTCTACAAGAAGATGCTGCCGATCGTGCGCTGGGTCGGCGGCCACCGCTATGTCGCGGCCTCGAAGGACGGCCTGTCGATGATGGGCCTGCCCGTGGGCCAGCCGCGCGCGCCGCGGCTGCCGCTGCCCGCCGCCGATGCCGCCGACCTGCGCCTGGCGCTCGACCGGCTCGGCCTGCTCGATTCCATCGCGCGCTGAGCGCCGCCTTTCCCCACCCCTCGCCTCGTTCCACCTTCACCAGGACATCACCATGAAACTGCTCTCCGCTTTCGCCACGGCCGCTGCTCTTTCCATTCTCGGGACGGGGATCGCCAATGCCCAGGCCTGCACCTCGCCGGTGTCCGACGCCGCGCTGGTGAAGAAGGGCACGCTGATCATGTCGGTCAACCCGACGCTGCCGCCGATGCAGTTCGTCGACCAGACCGGCGCGCTCAAGGGCATGCGGGTCGAGCTGGGCGAGGCGATCGCCAAGCGCCTGTGCCTCACGCCCGAGTACGTGCGCATCGAGTTCTCGGCCATGATCCCGGGCCTGCAGGCCGGCCGCTGGGACGTGATCAACACCGGCATCTTCTACACCGACGAGCGCGCCAAGCTGATGCAGATGCTGCCCTACGAAGACCAGGCCATCAGCATCAGCACCGCCAAGGGCAACCCGCTGAAGATCAGCAAGCCCGAGGACCTCTCGGGCAAGAGCATCGGCGTGGAGATCGGCGGCTTCGAGGAGCGCAAGGCGCGCGAGCTCGACAAGCAGCTGACCGACAAGGGCATGAAGGGCATGACCATCCGCACCTTCGAGAACTTCGCGATGGCCTTCCAGTCGCTGCGCGCGGGCCAGGTCGAGGTCGCGCTGTCGATCGACTCCACCGGCGCCGAATACCAGAAGCGTGGCGACTTCGAGCGCGTGCTGCACGGCCTGTTCCCCACGCCGGTCGCGTTGGCGGCGAAGAACAAGGAGCTGTCGCTGGCGGTGGCCAAGGTGCTCAACGACATGAAGGCCGACGGCTCCTTCGCCAAGCTGTTCGACCAGTACGGCGTCAAGGCGATCGACGGTGCCGTGGTCGTCAAGGGCCCGGCAAGCTGAGC